>SDBT01009846.1_pt1 | contig 15472 bp, 21 predicted proteins | sample 2277101 | NCBI WGS metagenome assembly SDBT01 (sample SAMN10404973, study PRJNA504765) | marine sediment metagenome | isolation source: marine sediment core GS10_PC15, 103 cmbsf | place: Arctic Ocean: Southern Knipovich Ridge | collected 2010 | reverse complement strand
CCTGCGATCGATTCATCTGCCGATAGGTGGCCGGCTTGGGATAGTGCCGCCCGATCCGCCCCTTGAACTCCTCCGAGACGATCTCGCGGGCGATGGTGTGTTCTCTTGGCGTCAGTTCGTATTCCAAGGTGGACCCCCTTAGGCTCGAATGAGCTTCGTCATCATACCCGTTATCGAATGAAAGCGCAAATACCTGTAGCTATCTCTTGCGCGATCGGGTAGATTCCCGGCCATGAGCAAACCCGAGCGTGAACCGAAGCGAGTCTACGAACTACGCCGCGTGGCAATCGGCTGGCGGCAGTGGTGCGAAAACCCTACATGCACTCGAGAAACAGCGTTCTTCTCGGCGCGCAAGGCGCGGTTCTGTTCGGTGCCATGCCGCTCCATTGAGCACACCCGCGAGAATCGCCGTGCGCGAGAGTTCGTGCGGGCGCAGGCATCGTAGGATCAATCTTGAAGCGCATCCGGCTCACGATCGATTGGGCAGGCGCGTGCAGCGAGTCTACGTGGGCAAGCGTTCTATCCGAGGCGATCGAGCAAGCCGACACCTCTGGGCTGACGCGGGTGTCCGATGTCGAGTTCGTGACCGACTTCGGGGAGACGCCGCCGCTGACGCTGATACCCGACCACAGAGATCCATTCCTGACGCCCTTCGAGGTGCGCCGGAATCGAAGGCGCTGGGGATTGGGATGAAGCTCGTCCTATCGCTGTTCTCAGGCGTCGGCTCTCTCGATGAGGGCTTCCGGCGCGCTGGCTTCTGTTGCGTCTCGGCTGGCGACGTCGCCTGGTCGAGCCTCTACGACCTCCGCGGCTTCCATCCCCCACGGGGCGTATTCGATGGCGTGATCGGCGGCGACCCCTGCCAGTCGCACTCCGCGCTGGCGAACCTCGTGCGCGCCAAGGGACTCGAGCCGAGCTTCCCAGACCTCACCCCGGAGTTTCAGCGGGCGATCGAAGAGGCGCGGCCGCGCTGGTTTTTGCGCGAGAACGTACCGCAGGCTCCCGAGATCAAGTCCGCCGGGTACGCGGTGGCGACCTTCCTGCTCGATCACTCCACGCTCGACTCAGGCGATGGCACCGGACACGAGCAGATGCGGCGGCGGCGGTTTTGGTTCGGAGTGTGGGGTGACGAGGTGCCCGAGCTCCGCGCGCATATCGACTTTGCGCTGACCGTGCTGCCGGATCGCGCGCTCACCGTGGATGCCGGTCACGACAAGCTCGACGGAGCCAAGCGGATCGCGGCGCGACGGCAAGCGATAACTGCGGACCGCCGCGCGGTTCCGGTTGCGCTGGGCGGCAGCGGGAAAGTGAAACGCACGCGGAAAGGCGCCGCTACCGCGAGCGGAGAGGGCGGGGATATATTCGCAGGGCGGGGCGGCCCGCAGCCACAAGCCAGATATGGCCTCGACGAGATGCTCGACCTCCAGGGCCTCCCGCGCGACATCTTCGAGCACTCGCCGCTCACGATGCAGGGCAAGCGCAAGCTCGTTGGAAACGCGGTTGCACTTCCAATGTCGATCCAGCTAGGTCGAGCTGTCAAGGAGGCGATGGGATGAGGACTTGCGAAACGTGCGGGAAAGACTACGAGAGGCGCGGAAAGATCACAAAAGACCAGCACGATAAAAGCCGCTTCTGCTCTCGGGAATGCACCACGAATCACAACTGCAGTCTCGGCCCGAAAACCAGATATTTCAAAGGTCACAGAGGACACAGGGCGGTGATGGCCCGCCACCTTGGGCGCGAGCTTCTCCCTTCAGAGATGGTTCACCACCTGAACGGCAACAAGCTAGACAACCGCATCGAGAACCTGGAGGTTCAATCGAGTCGCGAGCACGGACTCGCACACCACCCTCCGGTTTTGCCGACGGAAAAAACCTGCGCGGTTTGCTCGCGGACGTTCACCCCGCATAAGACAAAGCGGCGGAGACAGAAAACTTGCGATGGTGGGCGGTGCCGGAGGATTCTCCAGACAGCCACCCGGCTCAAGCTGCCGATGGCCGAGGCGCTTGGGCGCGCGGTTTCGGCCGCGATGTGATGGAGGGTTGACCGATGCCTGCGCTGAACTTCCAGTCCCAATTTGCCCCACTCGTCGAAAGCGGCAAGAAGCGGCAGACGATCCGCGCGTACCGGAAGGACGGCCGCGACCCGACGCCGGGTTGCAAGCTCTATCTGTTTACGGGGATGCGTACCAAGTCGTGCAGGAGGCTCGTGGCTCCATACAGGAGCAATTTGATTCGAGTATTCGTTCCGTTCGTGACACTAGGGGCCGTGGTGAAGTGCAAGAGCGCGAAGCCGATCCACATCAGTCGCAATGAGTACGGCGACCCGGTGCTCTGGCGGCGCGGGGAAAACGGCCCTGAGTATTTGCCGCTTAATACCGCGCGGCGCGATGGCTTCCGTAATGAGTTTGAGATGGCCGACTGGTTCGAGAAGACCCACGGCCTGCCGTTCGAGGGGTTGCTGATCCGGTGGTAGTCGCGGTAAAATCGCGCCCTCAAGGATGGCCCGTGCATCAGCGCTGCGCGGGTTCGAAGCGACCCCAGCGCCGTCGTATGGCCCCGAGCTGTGCGGCGGCGCAAGGGGCTAGAACTGCCACTCGGGGGGGCGTTCAAATGGCAACCGAACGAAAACCTTATTGCAGAATTGAAACATCGCTCCTACGTGAGCCCTGGCCGGATGACCTAAAGCTCGCACTCGTCAAGCTCGTGATGTTCATGTGCGATCGCTGGGCACGGGACCGCCTCACCACCGATGAGGCGATTCGAGCCACGCTGAGCAGAGCCCAGGTCGCCGAGATATCGGGCAAACATCGGCCCGACGTTGCGTCGACGTTGCTCCAACGTCTCGCCGACGTTGCGTCGATTTCGATCGAACTTCGAGGCGACTTCACGTCGATCTATTGGCCTAAGCTCGCGGAAACACAGGGGTGGGCGTCCCGCGACAGGGCAATCTCAGACCGAAAACGACCCCAATCTGCTCCCGCTCCCGCTCCCGCTCCTGCTCCCGCTCAAAAGAAGGGTCAAGAGAAGGCGGCTTCGCCGCCCACGCGCGCCCGATCCTCCCGCCCAAAAAAAAACCTCTGCCCCGAAACGCCCTCGCCCGAGCAATGGCAACAGATCCTCGAGTGGCGCAAGAAGAAGCACCTCGAGTTCACGGATGACCACCTCAAAAAGCAATGGTCGCTGCTCCACGCCCACCACGGCGGCGTCGGCAACCGCCGCGAGAACTGGCTGCTCAGCTTCTACTACTGGCTGACCAACGACATCGGGAAGCCGCAGGGCGTCTCGACCGCGCGGCCCTCACCGCGAGAGTATAAACCGGGGCAAGAGAAGCCACCGCCGCAGATGACGGATGAGCAGATCGCAGCGATGGAAGAGGAGCACATGGCTGATCTCGAATCGGCTGGGCTCGGGCGTCACTGATGGCCCACGCCAAAACCCGCGACGCGAACGAACCGGAGATCGTCGACGCCCTGAGGGCAGCGGGCGCCAAGGTCGTACTGCTCGAGCCTTCCGAGCCTGGATTGCCCGACCTTCTGATCGGCTTCGGAGAGGAGACGTTCCTCCAAGAGGTTAAGAATCCCGACGGCCGCGATCGTGTCGACGAGGATCAGGTGACGTTTCATCACCTCTGGCCCGGTCGTCCGATAGCTGTCGTTCGCAACGCGATCGAGTCATTGCGCGACATCGGGGCGGTGCCGCGCTGATGGAGGTTCTTCTCTGGATAGCGCTTCTCGCCACCGCGGCTTTCGTTGCCGTGACCGAGATTTCGCATCGCAAGGAGCTGAAACAAATCGAGCGCCTCGAGGCGATGCTATGGGGTGCCCGCGATCTACGGAGAAGGCTCGTAGACTTTGGGCGCGAGATTGAGGCCGAGCGCGATAGGGGGCACTGATGAGCAAAGCCAATCTACCGAAACGCTTGCGAGCGCTCCGCGGCCACGGAGAATTAAATCTCGCGCTCGACGAAGCCGCCGACGAGATCGAGCGGGTGTGGGGTGAAAGTCGGGCGCGCGGGGTTAACATCATGCTGCTTCAGACCGCCATCGTTTCCATCACGGAGCACAATAATCTGTGCCCCCACTGCGATCGGTTGATCGAGGCTGTACTGAGCAACACCGGACACTCGTCGGAGGAGCCTCGATGAGCGCAGATGATTACGACGCGATCGAATCGGCGGACCTGGCTGACATGGCGATCGATGAGCTGAAAGACGCCATCAAGCCGCTGCTGGCGGCGCTTTCGAGAGGTGATGCCATGACGCGAACCTATGTCGACACAGGGCGGAACATTCAGTCGCAGCGTGTATTCGTCAGTGGTATTAACCAGGGCATGGTACTCGACGAAGAGCCACCGCCCGACGAGGTGATTGAGGCGATCGAGGCCCTGCCGTCGTCTACCGTTAGGCGGGTTGTCAGGGAAGTCGCCGACCGGGTGCGGGCTACGCTCGTGCGCGCGCCGGCGTGGCTCATCGGCCCCGATCCCGAAGCCGTGCTGACCGAGAGGGAAATCTGGGATCTGTTCTTTGCGATCCCAAGAGTGGATCGACCCGCCACGGATGAGTTCACTGCGATGCTTGAAGCGCGCGGATACGTTGTGGCCGGCGTGATCGACCCGCCTGATAATGAGCGGGCTCGGCTGTTTATGGATCTAAATGGCCGCGCCCCCGACAATCCGCCGACGTGGATTGAGCTTCGACGGCTGGCGGAGCTCGACGCTCACCCGCATGCGCTGATGTATCTCGCTCACAAGTTCGGAATCGACATCTCGAGCGGCTTCGAACCGTCCGCGCAGCTTCGCGCCGATGGTGAGCTGATTTCCGATGACGAGGGCGATGACCTCGGCGCCGAGACGGATGCGACGCTGATGGGTGAAGCCGAGAGCTGGTTTCGGGAGCGGGCTGGCACAGAGGAGTCGACATGACGATGGATCTTGAAAGCACGCGCCCCAAGCATCCAAATACAGGGCTTCCGGACCCACCGACCCCGCCACACGGAGGGAACACGAAAATGACTTGCCCGCTATGTCAAGAGGAAGTTGCTGAAGAGAATATCTTTTTCAGAATTTCTGAGCTTGAAAGGAAAGTATCTGTAATAGACAAATTCCTGCTTCAACAAGAATCCGCTGAAGCTGATCCGTGGTGGTGGCGTCTGCGGCGATGGTGGCGCAAGGGGGAGTGACATGGGAATGTTTGACGATCTGACCTGCAAATACCCGCTTCCTGTAGAAGGGGCGAACGGGCTTAACTTTCAGACGAAGGACACGCCCGCTCAGTACCTCGACAACTACGAAATCCGCGAGGACGGAACGCTCTGGCATGAAGCCTATGACATAGAAGACAAGAGCGATCACAGCGCTAAGGGCTTTGACCGAATCCGAGGGATCTGTTCTCGGGTCAATAAACGCTGGGAGCCGGAACTCCTGACGGGTGAAATCGTTTTCTATGAGGATTCTGTTGAATTGGGCTGGGTGGAGTTTTCGGTGTACTTCGTGAAGGGGCAGCTTAAGCAGCTTGAGACGATCAGGGACGAGCGTCCCAAATGACCGTCCTCGCCCAGCGCGACTTCGAAGCCTTCCACGCGGAAAACCCCGATGTCTACCAGTTGTTCGAGCGCTTCACCTTCGAGGCTATCCAAGCCGGCCGCAAGCGCTTCTCGGCCCGCACGGTGCTGCACCGGATCCGCTGGTACACGTCTGTCGAGACGCGCGATCCGCAGGGCTTCAAGATCAACGACCACTGGTCGCCGTTTTACGCGCGGATGTTTCACGAGCGATATCCAGCATATGCGGGATTCTTCGAGCTGCGGGAATCCGTGGCGGATGAGGCGAGATTCCGGCTCACGGGGTGAATCGATTTCCAACCCACAAAGGAGACACAATGAAGTGCATCTACAAGTACGTCGTCCCGCTTGACGGAGGAACTGTCGAGATGCCGCGCGGCGCTCGTATCAAGCACGTCGGCGCCCAAGGAGGTGATATTTGCCTCTGGGCGATCGTTGATCCAGAGTGCTTGGCCGAGCTTCGTCACTTTTGTGTTTACGGGACCGGCCATGAAATCCTGCTAGCGCAGGACGACGAGAGCTTTGAAGGCCGCAAGGCCGAGGACAAACTCAGTGGGCGCTATCTTGGCACAGCCGTGTGTGGTGAATTCGTTTGGCATGTTTTCGAGAAGTGGCAGGACCGCTGATCCGGTGGAGTAGTGGCGCCTGGTAGGGTAGACTCCACTGCGAAAGCGCGGCCACGGCGAGCTACCGGCTGAGGCTTTGGCCTGTTTGCCCGGGAAGCTCGGTCGCGCGGGGGCAACCTGATCCGTGAGGATCTGACGGCACTGCTTCTGGGGGCACTTCGTGGCGGGCGGAGTCGGGTAAAACCTGCTCACGTCGCCGAGGTGCCCCCGCGCCACTAATCGCGGCCACGGCGAGCGCGTACCGCCCTGTGGGCTGAAGGCGCGTATCAGGCTCGAGGTGACGGGAGGCTCGGCCGCGTGGGGGTAGCCTGGCTCTACCCCTTGCCATGACGACGAGTGAGCGGGGGTGTCCTAGGGACTTCACCCTCGCTCCTCCACTTTCAGCGGCCCTGCCCCTCGGCCTAGGCGTATGCGGAAACCATCCCATCCCCGGCAGGCAACCGCTGGGGCTACAAGCCGGATACGCGACAAGGCAGTTAGAATGGCTTAGGGCAGGGCCGATCAAACCCCGACCGTGACCGTCCGTCCCGGCGAGAACATCACCAGTAGGTTTTCGATCCGCTCGATCCGCAGCCGGTAGGCCGCTCGACCGTGACCGTCGGCCGCTAACGCGATCGCCATGTCCTTCGGCGGCAGATCCATCAGCCTGCCGAGCTTCTCGTATTCCGCCGCCAGCGCGATCCTGATCGCCATCATCTCCATCTCATCGAGCTTGCGCATGCCGGCGCCTGGTTGCTGCTTGGTCGTCTCGCTCATGGGTTCCCCTTCCTGGTAGTCGTGTCACAGCCGTATCGGATGATCACGAGTGGGGCTTTAGCCCCCCTGCCGCTTTTTGACATAGATAAGAGGCGAAGATTCAGGAAGCGGCTAGAAGCCCCCTGCTCAGATGACCATCTCTAGCCGGATGCGAAATAGGTAAGCTAGTTCGGTTTGGCGCGGGTTCTTGAGCGGTTTTTTCGGTTTCCGCTGATGTGCACGTTTGCACCAAGTGGAATTCGTCAGATCCGACCCATCAAGAACCGTGCCAAGTGTTCCCTGTGGAACTGTGCATATTGGCGCACCCCTGCATCTTGTGGTAATGCTCCCATGAAACCCCCACATCTAGGGGTCGTATTTGGCCGTTCTCACCGCTGCTCAGCAGCGATCAAGCACCGGGTTTTTCCATGTCGGAGAATGAATGTCCCGACGCGCTCAAACCCTTCCGATGGAAGCCGGGACAATCCGGCAATCCTGCCGGCCGCGCCAAGAAAAAGACCTTCAAAGAACTCGTCGAGGATCTCCTCGACACCGCCACCGTCGAGCTGGAGGGCGAGCCGATCAACTGCCGATATGCCGTCGCGGGCCGCTTGATCGAACTCCTGCTCATGGGCGACCGCGCGGCGATGATCGCCTACCTCGATCGCGTCTGGCCGAAGATTCTCAAGCATGAAGTCGATCTCCCCGGAGCTGATGCAGCGGCGCTCGCAGATCGACTATCTGGCCACGCTGCCCGAAAGCGATCGAATGGCGCTGATCGAAGCGATGCCGATACCGGAGAGGCTGGCGCTTGATGAGATCCTCGCCGACTGGCATCCGCTCGACCATCAGCTTGAGCCCGACGGCGACTGGTTTATCTGGCTGCTCCAATGGGGTGCTGGGTCCGGCAAGACGTTTACTGGAGCCCAGTTGGTACGCGAGCGCATTGATTCTGGGGCCTGGAGGACGGTCAACGTGGCTGGCCCAACATGGCGGGACACAATGGCAACGATGGTTCAGGGCACCGAAGCCGCTCCTGGGCTCATGGGCATTTGGCCGAAGCATCAGCAGCCGACGCTGCGAATGGCGAAGGACGATCCGCACCTCCGTTGCTGGAATGGCGCGAAGATTCCGCTGTACGCTGCCCAAAAAGCTGAGCGATTCCGTGGCGGTGCAGGCGATGGCGCATGGTTCGATGAGATCGACGCCTGGGCACCCGAACGCATGAGCCGCGCCGAAGCCTTCGCGCTCGCGGAACATCGCATCCGCACCGGGCCCGATCCCCGGATCTTCTGCACCACCACCCCGAAGCGAAAGCGGCTCGTCGCCCAGCTCCGCAAGCGCTCGGACACGATCGTGACCCGCGCCACGATGCTCGACAACGCGATGAACCTCTCGGCCTTCTACGTCAAGACGCAGACCGCGCAGTACGGCGGCACCCGGCTCGGCCGCCAAGAACTCGACGGCGAACTCCTGCCCGACGTGGCCGGCGCGATCGTCAGCCAAGAGATGATCGACGACAAGCGAATGACGCTCGAGGAGTTCGCGGGCGAAGAGGTCGAACGGGTGGTCGTGGGTGTCGATCCGTTTGGTGGGGGTGGCGACGCGTGCGGCATCGCCGCGGCTGCGAGGGCGGGAACCAAGCGGGCTTTCGTCCTCGCAGACCGCACGACCAAGAAAGGCCCGGATGGCTGGGGGCGGGCCGCGGTCGAACTCGCGCTCGAGGTCGGTGCCTCGTGCATCACCTACGAGAGCAACTATGGCGGCGACATGCCGCGCACGATTCTCTCTCATGCGATGGAACGCCTGGGGACACGGATTCGGATCACGGACGTCTGGGCATCGAAGTCGAAGCCGAGCCGCTTCGAACCCGTCGGCATGATGTACGAACGCGGCGAGGTGTCGCACGTCGGCAGCTTCCCGCAGCTCGAAGATGAGATCGCGCAGTTCACTCCGAACACCTACGAGGGCGATGGGTCGCCCAACCGGGCCGACGCGCTGGTATACGCGATGCTCGATCTGTTTCCGCAGAAGCACGGACTAACACTCAAAGAGATCAACGATCTCGCGGAATCAACGGCGGTGTCTGCATGATCGCGATGGCAGAACTTCGACAGCGTGTGGGCATGTGGGTCGGCGGCTTCCGCGCCGCCCCGATTCCCTTCACGCCAGAACAGGCCGGGCTGCACTACGGATCCGGTCTTGCATCAAACCAGCCCGATCACGCGACGCTCTTGCGTGAGAACATCGGCGTGTCGGACATCGCCACGCGCGCTATCGCCAACCGGCTTTCGACTCTGAATCCGCAGGTAAAGATCAGTCGAAAGAAATCGGACGGCATGAAGGTTGATGAGATACTCAACGATCACGTTCTTAAGGTACTGCTCGACAAGCCACACGAGGATTTCACGCGGAAGCAAACGCTTCGGCTCATCGGCCAGTATATCCCGACCGTCGGCGAGGCGTACCTCCTAAAGATTCGGAACGGGCTTGGCATCCCGGCCATGCTCCAGCCGATGCCGGCGAAGAACGTCTCCCCGGTTCTCCGCAAAAGCCTCGTTGCAAGCTACACGGTTCGCGACGGGAAGGGAAACATACACACGATTCCTAAATCCGAGGTTATCCGCATCTGGTTCCCCGACCCCGAGACGCTTTACGAATCCGAGGGCTACCTCGGCCCGAACGCGATCGTGACCGATGCGCTTCGATTCGCAACCGAGCATCTCCGCAGCCACTATCAGAATGACGCCACGCCTATCGGGATGATTAAAGCGACCGAGGAAGCGACGAGCGATCCCGAGGAGTTCAAGCGGTGGCAGAGAGAATTTGCGCAGAAATATCACAGTCGCGGAGGTACACACCGCAGTGCGCCCGCCCTACTCCCCCTCGGGTGGGAATGGGTCGAGATGGCGATGAAATCGGGTGCCGATGTGACGCCGCTGCTCGAGTACTTCCAGCAGAACCAGTTGATGAATTTCGGCGTTCCGCAATCCACTCTCGGCCGCGTTGTATCGGGCGACCGCTCCACCGCCGAAACGAATGACTGGGTATTCGACAAGCACGCCGTCAAGCCGATTGCCGATCTTGTCGCCGACGCGTTTACCGACCAACTCGCACCTGACTTCGACGACAAAATCTTCGTTGAGTTCGAACAGTTCGTCGCTGAGGATAAAGAGTTTGAACTGAAGCAAGAGGCACAGGATCTAAAGCTCAAGGTTCGCAGCGGTCAGCAGGTTATCGAAGATCGAAACGGCGATCCCGACCGTGCGCCATGGGCAGAGTTCCCCGTTGGGACGATTGCCGAGGTTCCGTATACCGGCGACGAGATGGAGCCGGATACCGACGACGATGCGGCTGCGTTTGGCGAACTCGACGACGATGCAGAGGGTGACGAGGATGCAGATCGGGCGGCGAAGTCGCAGTACAGGCGATCCTCGAAAGCCCGATCGAAGCACTTCTCGCCCGCGAACGAGTGGAAGCGCGTTCTGCGCCGAGAGCGGAAGTTTCGGCCCAGGTTCGAGCGCGAGCTGAAAGCCGTATTCAACGCCCAACGCAAAGAAGCTCTCAAGAAGCTCGGCGAGATCATGGTCGACGAGGACCGGATGCGCTCGGCCGTTCCAGCCGAGGCGCTGTTCGATGTAAAGGCGTGGAGCAAGATGTTCGAGGTAAAGATCGAGCCGATCCGCAAATCCGCGTACATCGCGTCGGGCGCCGAGGCTATCGCGGGGATCGGCGTCGGATCATTCGAGTTCACGCCGATCGTGGCCGCGCGGCTCGCTGAATACGGCGGCGATATGATCGTGCAGGTTCAGGCGACGACACTCAAGCGGCTGAAGCGTGCGCTTGCTGTCGGCGCCGAAGAGGGCCAGTCGATCGGGACGCTCACGAAATCCGTCAACGCCGCGTTTGGTGGCCGACGTCGAAACGCCGCTACGATCGCGCGGACGGAGCTTTTGCGAGCGACGCAGGACGCGCAGCTCGAGGGGTTCGATCAAAGCGGCGTCGTCGAGTGGAAGCAGTGGAACGACAACCAAGATTCCGACGTCAGGGATTCCCACTACGGTTCGCTCATCGCAATCGTCAAGAGCGCCGAATCGTTCATACTCGCAAACGGTGCGCGGGCCGATTTCCCCGGTGACGCCAACCTCGCCCCGAGCGACTCGATCAACTGCTTCCCGGCCGGGACATTGGTAAGCGGCGATGTTCAGCTTGGCCTAGAGGCCATGTATGCGGGGTCGATGATCCAGCTTGGCACCGCGGCTGGACATCGGTTGACCGTCACCGCAAATCATCCCGTACTCACCGAGCATGGCTTCGTTCCCGCGCACTCTCTTCGCAAGGATACGAACCTGATCCGACACCTTGGTTGGCGAGCATCCATTAGAGGCGTTCACGAACAGGATTCTCCAGCCCTGATCGAGGATGTAATCGCTTCGCTTTCTGTGCGTGGCTCTGTGCATGAAACACCTTCCGCTTTCGATCTCCACGGCGATGCGAAGCGAACGAATGGCGATATCCACATTGTAGGGGCCGATCGGGAATTGTGGCTTGCTTCGAGGAATCAGCTTGAGGAGCGCCCGCTCGAATCTACCGACGCGAGTGAGTCTCGCGTGGTTCGTGGCAGCGCGTCGAATCTTGCGCTCCAACGGGTCGATATTCCCGCGCCGCGCCTCCCAGGCCGCGACGCATTGACGCCTCTTGGCCTCGTTCGTCATTCTACTCCACTTGATCCGCTCTGCTTTGGACCTGCCGCGCAACTCGACGCTAGCCGCTCTGAAGTTTCGATAGATACAGGTTCGGCTAACCCCGCTTTCGCGCTCGATTTGCTTAATCGACATGCCGTTTCGGTAGCGCTCGATCCAATCGTTGATATTAGGAAGTTCGATTTTTGCGGACATGTGTATGATCTCCAGACCGTTGGTGGTTGGACGTTAGCACAGGGCCTCTTTGTTTCAAACTGCCGCTGTTTTCTGACGCCGGTATTCGACGACCCGGAGGGGATCAACTGATGAAATTCCGACTGACACCGGACGGGCGGCGATACCTCGAGATGGGCGCGGGCATGGCCCAGCCGATGCCGTTCCATCTCCGCACGTTGCTCCCGGCCATCTGCGGTGCGACTCCAGCCCGCTGGACTTTGGCGAACGCACTCGGCATCGCTGCATCAGCCATCTTGATCGTCGCGCTGGCCACGCTCTTGGGCGCGACGATGTGGCAGGGCGTACTCGCGGCGGCACTGTTTCTCCTGCTACCGTGGGTCCGCTTCTGCTCTCGTTGCCCCGTTCTGGTCGACATGCCGGCGCTCGCGCTATCGCTTCTCTCGGCCGTGCTGTTCCTATCGGGGTATGTCGTGCCGTCCGTCATGGCCGTTTCGGTCGCCGCGTTGTCGAGCGAGAAGGCGCCCGTATGGGCCGCGCTGTTCGCATGGCATCCAGTGTTGCTCATCGGCCTCCTGATCCCTGTGCTCGAGCGCCTGACCTCAACCCCAGGCCGCGACGCTCCCGGTCGCCCAGACGCCGAGGTCTTGACGAATCCCGTGCGCTCGGCGATGAAGTGGCACCGCGGCAAGTGGCTCGATCCGCGCGTCATGCTCTTGCCGTGGGGCGCGTGTCTCCTGGCCGTGGTGAATCCGTCGGCTCAACTCACGGCCGTCATCGCGGTCGCCTACGCGCAGCTCCTAGTAGCGACGGACTCGGTGAGGCTCTACCAGCAGGCGGCGCCAATCGTCTGTATCGCGGCGGCGACGGCGCTGCCGCTATCCTTTCCGCTGGTCGCGGCGGTCGCGATCATACATCTGACACATCCTTGGAGGGCGGCGCAGGCATGAGCCGGCACAGATGGGAAGCACTACACGGATGGGAAGCACTACGGCGCGACATACCGGGCGCGCTCTCGCTGACGGAGTTGAACATCCTTGCGATCGAGGCGACCGACGCGAAGGGACGCGATGCGCTAGAGGTCGGCCACTACAAGGGTCTGTCAACGGCCGCGATCCTCGGCGCGTTGCCCGAGGGTGTCCGGCTTTGGACGATCGACCATCATGAGGGAGACGAACATTGCTCGCCGACCTCTTCGACAGAGTTCGAGGAGAACATACGAGGCTATGCGGATCGACGGTTGCAATCTCGCGGGCTCGTTGCGATCTTTGAGCCGTTCGAGTCCGCGCTCGAATCCGTGCCGGATAATTTGGGGTTCGTCTTCTACGACGCAGACCACAGCATCGAAGCGGTCGAGGACTTCTGGGAGATCGTACACCCGAAGCTCTCGCGGGTGTGCTCGCTCCTTGTGGATGATGCTGACTGGCCTGGCAGCTTGCGCCTGATGAGGCTCGCGGAGAATGACGGGTTCCGAGTTGCCGGGTGGAGCGGTGCGACCTATCGCGGCAAGCGCGATAAGGCAGACCCGCGAACCAACACGATGGGGGTGCTGATCCGTGAGTAGGAACCGAAAGAACGGAAAGCGACGTAGCGGCCTCGGATCATTCCGCGGCAACAAGCGGACGGTCCTCATCCTGACCCCGTGTGACGATTCGGTCAAGACGCCGTTTTACGTGTCGCTCGTGCAGATGCTCCTCTACACGCTGTCGAACCCGCCCAAGAACTTCGGTGGCGTGCAGGTTCAGGCGTTCGGCTCGTCGATCCTGCCGGCCTCTCGGGAGAAGCTCGCGTGTTTCGCGATCAAGCAGGGCGCGACGCATACGCTCTGGATCGACTCCGACATGGCGTTCCCGCCCGACATGCTCGCCCGGTTTCTCGCGCACAAGGCGCCGATCATCGGCATCAACGCATCATCGCGCAGGCCGGAGTTCCGCAACACGGCGCAGGTAACGCGCGGCGTAGAACTCGAAACGACCGACGAGAGCACCGGGCTCGTCGAGGTCTACCGAATGGGCTTCGGCGTCATGTGGATTCGGACGGAGATATTCAAGGAGATGTCGCCGCCGCGGTTTGACGTCACCTACCTACCGGAGGCCGCAGATTGGCGCGGCGAGGACTACGTGTTCTTCGAGAAGGCGCGCGGCCTCGGTTACAACTTCTACGTCGATCAGGACGTATCGAAACAGGTTCAGCATTACGGCGCATTCGGCTACTCGCCACAGATGGTCGAGGGTTTGAGGCGCCAGAGGAAACGAGAAGAGGAGGCGGCGAAAGCGGACGCCTAACTAACATATCGACCGCCCGGTAGGCCACTGGGCGCGATCGTCAAAGAGAGCTTGCAAGCGGCTCTTTGCCTTTCACGGGCAGAGGGCCGCTTTCTCTTTGGCGTTACTTTAACGGGGAGGGAACCCGATGGATCGAAACGTATACGAGCGAACCTGCACGATCGAGCGCGCCGAGGATGGCGCTGATGCTGGCCTGATCTCCGGCATCCTCGCAACAGATGGCGAGGCGTCGGACGGCCACATTCTCAACATCGGCGGCGTCAAGCTGCCCGAACGGGCGCCACTGCTGTTCGGACACGACTCGTATACCGGCACCGGCAATCTCGGAAGCTGGACGGGATTCGAGAAGTTCGCAAAAGGCAAGAAGCTGGGCGAGTCGGGTATCCGTGGCAACGCACAGATCGAGCTTGACGGTGAAGGCGCGCAGGCTGATTGGCGCAGCGATATCGCTATGATGATCGACAAGGGCCACATAGGCGCGTTCTCCGTGCGCTGGGAAGAACTCGAAGAGCCTGTCTATCGCATCAATCTCCCGAGTGACCACCCCGCGTTTGTGGATTCCAAGAAGGCCACGGGTCGCCAGCGCTGGGGGATGTGGTTCGAGAAGTGGCGCCTGCTGGAAGGCTCCGTCGTGACGCTCGGCGCCGACCCGGCTGCACTCGTCGGCAGGCTGATGAAAACCGAGGGCGACGTTCGTTCGTTCTGGCGCGACACGATCAACCGTGCCGCGGTCGAATGCCGCGAGGTTGCGCCGGATCTCGTCGCCATCCACGTCGGCCCTCATGCCGGCGGAGACGAGCACGTCTATGTCGAGCGCGCCGCCTACGACGCGATGCTCGAGGACGCGAACGCGCGCTACATGCTGGCGCTCGATCAACTCGAAGCTGCGCTGGCGATCCGCACAGATGCGGAGACTGCGCTCACCGAAGCATTGAATTTCCGCTCGAAGGTCGAACCCGCTATCGGGGATGAGCCGATCGAGCGTGTACCAACGGAGCGAGATGACGACGAGGCCGCAAGGCTCCCGGCCCCTATCGAACCATCACCAAAGGAGATCATTGCCCTGTTCCGGTCGGAGCTGCGGCAGGCATCTTCCGAAGTCGCCGCGGAGGCCATCGGAGCAATCCAGGACGCTCGCGGCAAAGTGTGAGGTAACAAAATGGAACTGTCACAAGTAGAGAAGGACGCTGCGGCCGCCAAGGCGCGCAAGGAAGAGAGCGACATCATGTCGCTCGTCAGAAACCTCGTCGCTGAGGAGAAGGCTTCCTGGCGGCAGGAGATTCGAGACGAACTCGGCGATCTCAGGAAGCCGCTGACGCAGCCGGGCGAAGACGAGCATGTCGCTGACTTCGGCAAAGGCGAGCAGCGCATCTTCTGCGCCTCGCCGACC
>SDBT01009845.1_pt1 | contig 15473 bp, 15 predicted proteins | sample 2277101 | NCBI WGS metagenome assembly SDBT01 (sample SAMN10404973, study PRJNA504765) | marine sediment metagenome | isolation source: marine sediment core GS10_PC15, 103 cmbsf | place: Arctic Ocean: Southern Knipovich Ridge | collected 2010 | reverse complement strand
AAAGCATCAGAGATTAAATATAGCACCATCACACAATTAGAAGAAAGGCTAAAAGACGCGCAAGCGCAAGCAAAGAAATTAAAACCAAAGCTCATCAAGCAAGAAGTGGATGAACATGATATTGCCAAAGTAGTCTCCCGATGGACCGGCATACCAGCAGAAAAGTTGGAATTGAGCGAATCAGAAAAACTACTGCGCATGGCTGAGATTATGAAGAAACGAGTAGTTGGCCAGGATGAAGCGATTAAATCAGTGGTAAACGCCATTCAAGTTCATCGCACCGGGCTAACCGAACCAAATAGGCCAATTGGCTCATTTCTTTTTCTTGGGCCTACCGGTGTTGGTAAAACAGAAGTTGCCAAAACGTTGGCTGAGTTTCTTTTTAATGATCCAACCAGAATGATCCGCATTGATATGTCGGAATATATGGAACGGCACGCCGTTGCGCGATTGATCGGCGCTCCTCCCGGCTACGTGGGGTACGAAGAAGGAGGACAACTTACTGAGCAGGTTCGGCGTCATCCTTATAGCGTGGTTCTGTTTGACGAGATCGAGAAAGCGCACACCGATGTGTTTAACATCTTTCTGCAGATTCTAGACGAGGGAAAACTCACTGATGGCCAAGGACGCACCGTATCATTCAAGAACTGCATCATTATCATGACCTCGAATATTGGCTCAGATATTATCGTTAAAGCAAAAATCATCACCACCAAGATTAAAGAGGACGTAGAAGTAATCCTTCATCGCACGTTCCGCCCTGAATTTTTAAACCGTATTGATGCGATCTGCTTCTTTAGAAAACTTAATGAGAAAGACATTGTTGAAATCGCCAAGATTCATCTGAAACAACTTGAAGAGCGGGTACGAGAGCAAGACGTCTCCATTTCTATCACGAATGACGTAACTAAAAAGATCGCTGCTTTGGGCTACTCGCCTGAATTTGGTGCACGCCCCTTAAAGCGAGCTATTCAAACACATATCACGGTGCCTATTTCTCAATACCTGCTCAAACATCCGGATGCAAAAACAATCAAGGTGAAGATTGAAAAGGATGAGATTGTTGTTGGTTAGAAAGAAACGTATCAGAAATCACCCGAAGAATTTTGCCAACTGTTTGAATAGAACATAACCGCATAGCGGTTCAAGGCTATGGCAACTATTGTATCTCCTCACGGGCTCCTCGTATGCTGCATGAATAATGAAGCAGTGCCAACTATAAAAAGGAGATCTTATGCGTACGTATCTATATACCGGTATAGCGGCAGTACTGATTACCATTGGATTAGTGGCTGATAATGATAATACTGCACAACAACCAATTCCCATCGTTTTGCATAGCCTATCGGCTGGCATGGAACCAACCATACAACTTATTAAGAAACATCTGGGTGAACAGGTCTATATAAAAAACATAACCCCCTCAGGCCTGATTTCTAACGTATACGATCAAGCGGAATATTTTCGCAAGGAAGTGGAAACTGATCCAAAACTCCGAGAAGGTTTTAATGTTATTGCACACTCACAAGCAGGATTAGTGGTTCGCTACTATATCGAGCGGTATAATAATCCACCAGTACGAACCTACATATCCTATGGCACACCACAGCAAGGAGTCTTTGGAATGCCCGGCACACTCGATGACCATTTTAAATGGCTCGACGCTCTTGAAGAGCGGGCACATCACATTCTCTACTCCTGGTCATTTCAAAAATATATCGCCTTTGCCGGCTATTGGCACGACACGCTCCATCATGACAAGTATCTGAAAAAAGCGTGTTTACTTCCCTATCTTAACAACGAGATCAATCATGAATATGCAGAGCTGTTTAAATATAACATCTGCAAACTCACGAATATGGTACTCGTAATGTCGCAGTACGAACAAACGATAGAGCCAGCTATTTCATGCCATTTTGGGTTTTATAAAAACGGATCCAAATCGGAACTAGAGGAACTCTGCAATACAGAACTGTATAAAAAGGATACTATTGGGCTGAAAACATTACATGAAAGCGGTCGATTATACACGCGATTGGCACAGTGCCCCCATCAAAACTTTCCCGAAGATGAAGAGAATTTTGTAGAAAATGCACTCCCCTTTTTACAACCTGATATACCTGATGGATTACCCGTTATAGATATTCCACTGAAAAATAAGAGCGCCGCGCACGCATAATTTATAGCCCTACACGAAAGGCATCCCCATGCATCAAAAATTGTTTGTTGCCAACTGGAAAATGAATAAATCATTCGCACAGGAACTAGAATTTTGCACCACCCATCTTGAAGGGCTTCGTCAACTAAGTAGCGAACCACACACCGAGCTCGTTATCTGTCCCTCATTCCCCTCCCTATTTTCTGTCGCAGAACTACTGCAGGATACGATGGTAGGCATCGGAGCACAGCAATGCAGCCCTCATCCAAAAGGAGCGTACACTGGGCAAGTAAGCGCTCAATCATTGAAAGAGACTGGCTGCCGGTATTGCATTGTGGGGCATAGTGAACAACGAGCACGCGGCATTACCAATGAAGAGGTAGCCGATCAAGCAGCACGCCTTTTTGAGCAGGATATGTTGCCAATTATCTGCATTGGTGAAACCATAGATGAGTACGAAAAAAAACTGATGTTTGACGTGCTTCAAAAACAACTCAAGCCAATCCTGCCTATCCTCCAGCAACAGCCCTACGCGATCGCCTATGAACCGGTGTGGGCAATTGGAACAGGCTTAGTTCCCGATCAGGAATATCTCAAATCGATCTACGGTTGGTTGGATACTCATATCAAGAAATTCAATTCAGAGGGTTCCTATCGCCTTCTTTACGGAGGAAGTGTTGATGAGAAAACCATCCGTGATGTCAGCAGCATTAGTGGAATAAAGGGGTTTTTGATAGGGGGAGCGAGCCTCGACTTTAAAAAACTTGAGAAAATAGTATCATTAGGTACATAACGATATATAAGTCAACAATAGGTATTATTCGGAGAAACATATGTTATACGGGTTATTGATTACTCTGTACATTATCTTGTGCGCATTTCTCATTCTTATGATTTTGATACAAAAAGGAAAAAGCAGTATGGGGCTTGGAGGGTTGGGCGGCGGATCTCAAATGTTATTTGGTGGATCTGGCGGACAAGACATGTTCCAGAAAGTCACCTGGATTCTAACCGGTATTTTTCTTTTAGGCTCATTAGTGTTATCTATTATGAAGACAACACAACGAGGCAGCTTTAAATATGTTCAGAAAACCACTGCTGCTGCACCAAAACCGTTACCACAACAACCACTAACCAGGCCGGATTATGCTGGCGCACTCGCCGATGACAAAAAAGGCCCGCTATCAAACGAATAAGGTACCGTTGCGATGAGAGTAGGAATCATTGAACGATTGGTAAATACAGTAGGTAGGCATACGCTTTATCTGTGTGCGCTTGTCGGAAATTTTGCTATTTTTCTCTTCAAGGCAGTACGCAGCCTGGTCACCTCTCGGCCAAAATTTGAGAAGTTTTTTTTTCAATCCAATCGTATCGGCGTTGAATCAGCACTCATCGTCATGCTCACCGGAACATTTACTGGCATGGTATTTGCCCTGCAAAGCTATATTGGCTTTCAGCGTGTGGGAGGAGAACAGTTTATCGGAGTCGTTGTTGCAATGGGGATGATTCGTGAACTAGGCCCGGTAATGACCGGCCTGATGGTTACGGGGCGGGCTGGATCAGCTATTACTGCTGAAATTGGCACCATGCGCATCACCGAACAGATCGATGCCCTCGTTACCCTTCGCATAGATACCTTTCAATATTTAGTTGTCCCGCGTATTTTGGCTGGCATTGCCATTGTTCCCTGTCTTGCAATCTTTTCAATGATCTGTGGTATCGCTGGTGGCTATGTGGTGTGCGTGTATGTGCTTGGGCTCAGCCCTGAAGATTATGTAAACAGTATTAAAAATTTCGTGGAGCTTGCAGATGTTCAGAGCGGCCTTATTAAATCCTGTGTATTTGGCCTTATTCTCACCTGGGTGGGTACCTATAAAGGCTATCACACACACGGGGGAGCCCGTGGAGTTGGTAAAGCAACCACGCAAAGCGTGGTATTCAGCTCAATCACCATTCTGATCACCAACTATTTCCTCACCAAATTACTTGAACAAATGTAGAGGAGAGCACGTGTCAACATTAATCAAAATCGTCGACCTCAAAAAGGATTTTGATGGACACGAGGTTACGCGCGGCGTAACGCTTGATATACCCAAAAATAAAATGACGGTTATTATCGGCCGTTCTGGTGAAGGAAAATCAGTATTGCTTAAGCAAATCGTTGGCCTAATCAAACCCACCTCGGGGGAAATTATCATCAACGATGTGGATATCACCAAACTAACTGTTCATGCACTCCGTGATTACTATAAAAAGGTTGGGTACGTTTTTCAGTTTGCGGCACTCCTTGATTCGCTCAATGTATTTGAGAACGTGGGAATCACGCTACTCGAATCTGGTGAAAATAAAGATACAGTTCTGCCCATCGTGAGAGAAAAGCTCGCCCAAGTGTTGCTCGAAGAAGAGACGTTATATAAATATCCTTCTGAACTTTCTGGTGGTATGAGAAAACGAGTGGGGCTTGCACGAACGTTAGTCGCTAGTCCGGAAATCATCCTATACGATGAACCAACCACCGGCTTGGATCCGATCACTGCCCGTGTGATTCACGAACTCATGTTTGATATGCAAAAAAAGCTCGATATTACCTCCGTGGTTATTTCACACGATCTTGAAGTGTTTAAATACGCCGACTACGTGGCCCTCCTTTATGACGGGAAAATCAAATATTTTGGCGAAGCGAAAACGATCTGGGAAGCTGATAATGAGTATATCCACCAGTTCATTCGCGGCGATTCCAAAGGCCCAATCCAAACGGAGATTGCAACGGGAAAAGATAAGTTTTAGGCCTCCAAAGCTACTTTTCGCACATCTGCCTTGCCATGAAGCTCTTCAAATAAGCAAAATCCTCCATTTTGTTGCGAAAAACCCCTCAAATATGCTACTTTTATAGAGAAAATAGGAATTTGCAACCCAACCCAAAAGGGAAAATCATGAAGAAGACTCATCTCATTATTGCCGTCTTAGCAGCAACCATTATGGTTAGCTCTGTGCCATTGCATGCACGAGAAGGACGCATCAGCAAAGCAAGGCGGATTGTCAAAGAAAAAGTAAGTTTTGCCAAAGAAAAAGCCACCAAACAGCTTGACGAAAGCCTAGATCGATTCAAGCGTTGCATCAAATTACAATGCACAAGATGGGAAGCACTCAAGGCTGCCCGTGATGTTACCATCGCAGCCGCTGCAGTAATTGCAGCTATGTATGGCACGGGAACAGTACTACAGATACCTAAGAAAAGAAGGGATTTTCCTTGGGAAGCAACTAAAGTAGAAAAAGCTATGGCCGGGGCCGGCATCTTATTGCAAAAGCCTGGTAAGAAAATAGGGAAAGCTGCTGCTAAAGCAGTTAAACCAATCACAAAAAAACTTAGGGTTATTGCAGAGGAACAAGGGGATGAGGACGGGGACTATTATCAAATATAATCAAATCTTAAAAGGAGCGTTATGAAGAAGACTTATCTTATTGCTGCCTTAGCAATAACAATCATGGCTAGTTCTATGCCACTGCATGCCATGCAAAAAGAGCGCATCAGCAAAGTAGTACACACCGCAAAAGAAAAGAGTATGAAACAGCTTGATGAAAGCGTGCAGCGCTTGAAGCGTTGCATCAAATTACAATGCACAAAATGGGAAGCGGCCAAAGCGGGTCGTGATGTTAGCATTGCAATCGCAGCAGCAATCGCGGCTATGTATGGCACAGGGACTCTTCTTCAAAAGGGAGCTGTGTTTGCCGAAAAAAGGAGAATGCCATCTGGAGAAGGATCTTATTTCGCCCCTGAGAGAGCCACAAGGGTACCATATTATGCTTATAAGGCCGGAGAGGCACTCAGGGCCCCTGTTGATAAACCGATAAGCGCTGTTAAACGCATACCATTCGAACTATTCAAGCGTAGATGGCCAAAAGGATCTAAAATAAAATACACCAGCCCCGACACTAGAAACGCGGAAACCTATATCATAGACAGTCATATGTTTGGCAAAAATTTCATGATTTCCATTCAAAAGGAAGGGGAGGAAGGAGAAATTGAAATGTTTTTACTCATCAATCCTGAGGACCCTAGCGAACGAGTAACACGAGTAAAGTAGAATGAGCGGGAACAGTCCAATCTATGCTGCGTGAGGCGTTACTTTTAACTCATCCACATAAAACAGATATAGCCCAATAAGAACGATAGCTCCCGAGGCAAAATAATGCCAGGTGATCGCCTCATGCAAAAAGGCCCAGCTATAGAGCGCGATAAAGAGCGGGCTCAGAAAATCAGTAAATGAGATGAACGTTACCGTATATCGTTTGAGCAAGCGCAAATACAGATTGTGGCAGATGATGTTGCTCACCACAATCAGAATAGCAAGCCATCCCCAAAACTGTTCTGGGTCACTTATATGAAACGGTTCCACAAAAAAAGCAGTAATCAAAGCAAGTATTCCACCACCAAGCATCCGTACGCCGTTAGTCAATGATACTGGATGCTCATGCTCACGGACTAGTGTACGCGAAACGATAAGACCATAGGAATGAGCAAACACCCCCACAATAATGGCAAGCTCCGGCCAAGAAATATAAAAGAGCTCTCCCCATTTAAGCTCCGCGGCAGAGCTTGTGATCAAAATAGGAATAGAGCCAAGAATCCCCACAAAAATCCCTAGCCATTGTTTGCGCGTTAGCGTTTCCTTGAATGCAAGATAGGAAAAATAAGCCGAAACGAACGGAGCTATATTTAATAGAAATGCCATTTTAACGGCAGGCATGTAGGAAAGCCCCCAGGTGCGCAGGATGTATTTCAGATACACACCCACCACAATGATCTGCAGATACTGCCACCATACTTGGCGCGACATCCCCATCAAATTCTTTTTGCGCAATAGATTGAAGCCAACTAAAAGCAAGCCAGCAAGAAGCATCCGTATACCGGTTAAGAAAATAGGAGGGACAAATCGTAACAGAAATTTACTTATGGGTATGGAAGAACCAAAAAGCGCGTGAAGCGCAATAACATCAAACATGATAATGTCTCCAGTCTACGCTTATCCGGGCCTTCTGGCTCGGCAAGCTACGTCTGGCTGACGCCGTTACATTGATAGCAAAATTACAAGCGTAGACTGTCCGACCGAAGCCGTAGGCGTAGACGGACAAGCTTGTTAATATTCATTGTTACCGTTACTACTCGCTATTCTTGAACTCTTTATAAAATAAGCTTGGCTGAACACCCTTATTATTCTACCCCTCCGTTCGCCCTGAGCGTGTCGAAGGGTCCAGAGATAAAAAATTTGCAAAAGGCTAGTGAGTCAAATGTAATTTAATCGTTCTATTATCTAATCTTAGTCATGTATATCAAATATTCCGCGATCCTTCGACAAGCTCAGGACGAACGGGGGGGGGAATCAGTAGCTATACTTTATATTTTAACCTTCGTATGCAATCTTTTCCCAGATACGCCTCATTTTGAATTGCGTTGATTTTTCCCAAAAAGGAATGTCAAGGTCGGCAATATAATTGTTTTCCAATAAGCCCAAGGATCTATTAATGGGGACCAAAAAATAACAACAGCCCCAACTATAAAAACAATAAATACTGCCATTCCCAACATATTATTGAAGGCATGTTCAACTCCTCCAAAAAACTTCCCAACATATCCAAGCTCTTTCTCAAACTTAGTCAGTTGAAAAATACCGTCCTCCCCAATAGGTCCCTTAGTCGTTATTTCTATTTCTTTGCTCATGTTGCACCATCAGGATCATTGCTTGGCATAAGATCGAGGGCACTGAGTGCATGCAGACTAATAAACCCACAGTTTGAGCATGCAATGATTGCTGTAGGCAAAGCGGGGCCTCCAATGGTAATCGTTGATGGATGTTCATTTAGTGATAAAAGAGTCTGGCCAACCACTTCAAACTTAACTTTGCTGCAACGAGGACATGGCAAGTTCACTTCTTTATTGCGCAAAGATGTAGCTATTTGCTCTTTCTTATCACTATTCATGCTCGCTCTTCTTGAACTCTTTATAAAATAAGCTTGGCTGAACACCCTTATTATTCTGGTATTTATTACTCTTGTAACGATCGAAATCGCCAAGAATGGTGTGATAGAAAATTTGGCAAATTTCTACGTTTGGATAAATGCGTAACGGTTGGATACACATAATTTCAAGAGTCCAGTAGCCAGCAGTTCCCACATTGCCCAAACTGGCTGATACTTCAATAAACAGACCAAGGCGCGCAAGTGAAGAACGCCCTTCAAGCATCGGTACCAAATTATCGGTCTTAGTATATTCAACCGTACGACCCAAATACAGTTTCCCCGGTTCAAGAACCAATCCTTCTTCAGGAATCGTCACCGTTTGCATATTGTTCTTCTTTTTCATATCAAGAACCGATTCTGTATAGACAAGCAGCTCATTATGAAGGCGCAAATTATAGCTATTTGGATTGAGTTGCGAATCGGCAAAAGGCTCTATAGTAATATCATTTCCAAGCCTCTTTCTAATTTCTTTCCCTGAAACAATCATTATTGTTTATCCCTCATACCGGTTAACTTGTTGTAAAATCTCAATGGAATTGCTAGAATACCTCGTACCATTGATTGATTTCACACTCTTGATAGCAAAGGGAACGCTATGGGTGATTCAATATCAGCACCAAGAACTCAGGCAACATCAACACCACGAATTATAGCAAAAATTAACGAAGAAAGTAATCGGTTTCAAGCGCTCAACGTTGAAATCGCTAAAATAATTGTCGGACAGGAAAACGTAGCAGAATTCATCGTTCTCGCTATTTTGTGCAATGGCCATATTCTGCTCGAAGGGGTTCCTGGTGTCGCCAAAACCACCATCATTAAAGCTGCCGCTAAAGCACTGGATTTGAGCTTCCAGCGGATTCAATTTACCCCTGATCTTCTGCCATCCGATTTGATTGGCACCTTGATCTTTAATCCCAAAACCCATGAATTTGAAACGAAACGGGGACCAATTTTTGCCAGCCTTATTTTGGCAGATGAGATCAACCGAGCACCAGCAAAGGTGCAATCCGCCCTTCTTGAAGCCATGCAGGAACAACAGGTTACCATCGGCACACGAACCTTTCCACTCGATAAACCATTCTTGGTATTCGCCACGCAAAATCCTATTGAGCAAGAAGGAACCTATCGCCTACCAGAAGCACAGATTGATCGATTCATGTTTAAGCTCATTGTTGACTATCCAAAACCAGATCAAGAGCGAGAAATTCTGCGTCGTAATTTGGATATCAATACCATTGGTAAGGTATTAAGCAAAGAGGATATTTTTAGAGCACAAGAACTGGTTGAACAGATATATGTGGATGAAAAGATTCTTGATTATATTGTAAGCCTTATCTTCGCCACTCGAATGCCAGAAGAAGTTCAGCTTGATGCAATCAAACCTTACATCTTGTATGGTGTCTCACCGCGAGCCACCCTTGCATTGTTTCATGCGGCAAAGGCACATGCCTTTCTGCAGAAACGGCATTTTGTTACGCCAGACGATGTTAAAGCAGTGACACCCAACATATTCCGTCACCGCATTGTCCTCACCTATGAAGCAGAAGCGGACAATGTACCCCCTGATGCAATCATAAATACGATCTTAAACAGTATCCCATCACCCTAATACCTCAGAAGAGCATGAGAAGTTCTGCAAGCCGGTGGGCTGCTTGACAAAGACAATTGCAGAAATGTATCGTGGACACAGGAAAATCGATATAAAGGAATACTGAATGAGACATCCCTTCTGGATTATAAACAGTATACTTCTTGTGTTAGTGGTACTGATTTTACTTTTCGTCTATTTTTCACAGGTTTCTATTCCGGAACGGGAAGATATTGCGCCTTCTCTTATGGTTTCACGAAAAAAGGAAAAACGACTACATGTAAATATCAGCAAAATATATGAGGCCGACCTATTTGGCTCCTATCAGATGGCCACAGAACAGCCCGACCTTCTCGCCCAAGAAGCTTTTCCGCAACCTCCTGAACCACAACCAACTGAAATTCCCGAATTGCCCACCCCGCAGTTTTTGGATCCTCTTGATGTCACCCTGAAAGGGATATTCATCATTAATAATGACGGAACAAAAAACAGAGTGATCATCTCGGATAATAAAACAAAAAAAGAGGCAACGCATAAAATCGGGGATAAAATTGGCGATGCGCAACTAATACGAATTTTTAGCAATAAAATAATGCTTTTACGTTCAAATGGACAACAAGAAGTAGTATACTTGCGAGAACAGGATGCAAAATTTGACGCAGGATACTCCATGATTGATGAATGGAACCTGGTCATTAAACAAATGAGCAGCACCAGTTTTCTTATCGATCCGATCGCATTTGCTAAGCGGGTACAAGATTTGGGACAATTGATTGAAATGCTTCATCTCATTACCGCCTATAAGCAAGGAACAAGTGTTGGATGCCGTATCGGCAAATTGGATGAAAAGTCGGTTGGTGCATCACTCGGGTTACAACCAGGAGACATCGTCACGACTATCGATGGAATACAGGCAGATAATATGGTTAATCGCTTAAAAATTTATCAATCCGTACTCAATAAAAAAGAGAATGAACTTATTGTGGTACAGCTTCTACGTAATAAAGAGGAACTGGTTTTTGAATATCAGTTACGGGATCTTGTGCCAGAAGAAGGGCAAAAAGAAACCCCACAAAATCAGTTTTTACTTCAAAAGATAGAGGGAGAAGAGAAGCGTAAGATCTTACAACAAAAATATGAGTTTGCACCAACCATACAAGATATTCGCAACCGTGAACGTTTAAATATGCTGCAAAATGGTAGCATGCCGCAACCATAGGAATATGAATGAATAATAAAATTATCGTCTCTATTCTTATCATTCTGGCGTGTATCCCGCCCCTCTCCTTAAATGGTGCACACCGCACACGGCGTCGCAGCAGCATTATGCAAGCATTGCAGGAACCAATCGAGAAAAAATATGATCTGAACGCTCCGTTTGTATCCGAACCAATGCAAATTGCAAGCTTAGATCGTCCCACCCTTCCCTTTGACGAAGAATCCACCAAAGAAATTCCCGTCAGCAGTATCGAAGATCCTGTTGACGCATCTGCAGAGCAACTTCCCGGCTATGAACTCCCCAAGGAGCTACAACAAGAAGCAGAACGAGAACTCGCCAAGGTTGAAGAAAAAGCATTCGATGAGGAAAAAATAGAACTTCAATTTGAGAATGCCGATCTGCAAAATTTAGTACAACAAATCGCAGAGCTATTTCAGGTGACCTTTATATCAGATGATGCGATAGAACCACTCCCGAAAGGAACCACCGACTCGCCAACAAAGGCGCTCAAGGGAAATAAGATTTCATTTAAAACAAGTAAACCACTCACGCGTCAGCAAGCATGGAATGTGTTTATTACCTTCATGAATGTCTCTGGATTCAACATTGTTCAGCAAGCCGATCCAGACATCTATCGTATAGAAACAATCAAAGCATCTCAACGAGGCCCGCTCCCTACATTCATTGGGGTGGATTATGAAACATTACCAGATAATGATGAAATGGTCCGCTATCTCTATTTTCTTGAAAATGCTTCAGTCGAAACCATGGAAGGCATCATCCCATCACTGCTCAGCAAAAATGCTGCGCGTCCCATACTCCTAAAGGATCACAAAGCCATTATACTGACCGACACATCCTATAATATCAAGGCACTCATGAGGATCGTGAAGGAACTTGATCAGGTAACTCATCCCCAAGCAATGTCGGTATTGAAATTAAAGCAAGCGGATGCAGTTGAGGTAAGAGATCTCTATAATACGCTCACCCAACAGGGAGAGGAGGATCGGTCACCATTCCGCACATTTGGGGCCCGCAAACAACCGGCCGCTATCTATTTCCCTGAAAATGCGCGCATTATTGCAGAACCGCGCACCAACTCACTTATTCTTCTGGGTTCAAAAGATGCGATTAAGAAGATAGAAGAGTTCATTACCAAACATGTGGATGTTGCCCTTGAGCAACCCTACTCTCCTCTCTACACGTATCAACTACAATACGCAGATGCCACCGTGATCGCCGGGATTATGAATAAAACCACGAAGCTCGGACATGAAACTCCAGCAGGTAAAACTGGTGGCGTTCGCGGGCAAGACAAATATTTACGTGAAATGTATTTCACCGCAGAGCCAAGCACCAATCAACTGATTATAAAGGGGGATTACAACGATTACCTGGCGGCAAAAGAGATCATACAACAGCTTGATGAACCTCAAGCACAGGTTGCCATTGAAGTACTTATTCTTTCGGTAGAGCTCAAAGATGAGAAGGAGCTTGGGGTACAACTACGAAGTAAATTCCCTGGCCTTGATGGCATATTGGGCAAGAACGTGGAGTTCCAAACCTCCGGATTACGGGCAGGCGGAACACCTTCAGGTATTGAAACCAACAGTACCGGCCCCGGATCCACCCGCTTACTAGGAAACCTATTAAAACTGGTCACCAATGCAGGGCCAGGTAACACAATTGTCACCTTTGGCCAAGATCTCTTTGGCGTATGGGGCTTATTTCAAGCGTTGCAAATAGTAACCAACTTGCAGGTTATATCAAATCCGTTCCTAGTCGCCTCCAACAAAACTCCCGCCACCGTATCTCTTGGTGAAACACGGCGCGTGACCAGCGGTACGATTATAGGAGGTGGTGACACACCAGATACGGAGCTTAAAGATGATGATAAAGCAGAACTGAAGGTAGACATTACGCCACAAATAAACTCCGATGGCATGATTATACTTAAGCTGCGAGTTGAGCTCAGTGAATTTACTGATCCCGATGATCCATCGAGCGGTAATAAAACAAAAAAAATCATCGATACTCAGGCCTTAGTTGCCGATCGTGAAGTGCTTGCTTTAGGAGGATTAATCAAAAACACCACGAAGGAAACATTAAGTAAAACGCCAATACTTGGTGATGTCCCTATTCTTGGCTGGCTCTTTAAAAACAAAAGTAAATCCATAACCAAAACCAGCCTCTTAATTCTCATGTCCACCAAAATTATTCCTGCGCACGCAACCAGCGACGTAAATCTATTCACGCAGGATCGCCTTGATAAATATCGTGGGGCTACAGGCGAGTTTGCCGCAACCGATAGGCACGACCCTATACACAAGCTCTTTTTCGCTGAAGGCACAGACAAAACTAAAGATCTTGGGGAGTTTCTATTTGATCGACACCAGCGAACACGGCGTAAAGAGCGTATGCATAAACGATCTCAAGAGAAAAAGGAGGCAAAACAACAACGCCGCGGCCGCAGGAAAACGTCTGCTCCCCCGGTAGTAGACGTTAAACAAACGCCAGCAACTCCACCCGAGAAGATGCCCACACCACAAACTATTGCTGCTCCCTCATCAGCGAACAATGAGCAAACAGCCGATCCGACCGGCAAAAAAAGACGGTCTCGCTCCCTGAGTAGTTTTTTATCACCTTCCGCTAGTGAGAAATTAATATGATACAAGATATTTTTTTACCCGAAAAACTTGGTACGTATTACATTTTTTCACAACGAATCGTTGGAATAAGCATCACCAAAACCCATATATATGCCACCGTAGTTACCGCACGCGGCTCGCTTATTACTCTAGAAAAATCTATTGTGGAACAGTTGCAGGGAGATAAATCAAATCATACCGAACGAGTAATTGAGACCCTCAGTAAAATCATGAAGAAGGTAGGAGCCGTCAGCCAAGTGAACGTAGCGCTACCAAGCAGTGCCGTGGTATTTAAGGAACTGCGCCTTCCTTTCCAAGAATATGACAAAATCAATAAAGTTATTCGCTTTGAAGTGGAACCATTGCTCCCTTTTTCCGCACAGGATGCAGTTATCGACTTTATCATCACCGATACAAGCACCGAAGAAAAAGGAACACAAGTATTGGTTGCTGCTACACAAAAACAAACCATTGCCGAACAGCTCTCGCTATTTGAGCAAGCAAACATCGATCCAAAGGTGATTACCGTTGATATGTTCTGCCTCTATGGACTCTATACGCAAATACCATCCTACCAATCCATGCAGGGTATTACCGTTATTCTTGATATTGATATACAATCCACCAAGCTGGTAATCATTCATAATCAACAACTGCGCATCATACGAACGTTGCCTCATGGGATTTATCAAGTGGCCAAACAAACAAGCTCTGCTCTACAAATGAGCCCACAACAAATCATGGATCATCTCGTTCGCTTTGGATTGGAAAAATCTGAGCCTCCCGAGCTCGTGCAAGCATTACAAAACAATCTCGCTGAATTTTTTGGCAAGATTCAATTTGCGCTCAATTCTACGATATCCCAGCTCAATGAGAACAAGATTGCCAAATTACTGATCACCGGCGCAGGGGCAGAAATAAAGGGGATAGCTCCCTTGGCACAAGAAAAACTCCAAGCTCCTGGTGAACTGTTTGATATTAAAAAACTAACCGAAAATAAGCAGTATACAATCAATAGCAAAGCAGATATTACCCAAGCAGGGATGGTGAGCGTTGCTGCCGCTGTTCCAAGCACAATCACCCGAAACTTTAATTTGCGCAGAGGAACGTTTGAGCAGGCAAGCACGATGCTTGTACTAAAACAACTCATTACCTCAGGGGTATTAGTACTCCTTTTATTCATACTTCTCATTACGCAAACCGTTCTCCAAACAAGGCGACTCCGTAATGAAATACAGACCTCAGAACAAGAAACGATTGAAGAATTGCAGAACAGATTCCCTGAAATTTCAGAGGATAGCGACGATCTTGATGAGGTTATTAAGGAGGCGCAAGAGGCACTCACTAAAGAAGAAAGCATTTGGCTTGCATTCTCCAGCCAAACAAGAGCCTCTTTTCTTGAGTATCTGCTTGAATTAACTTCGCGCATCAATAAGCAGGAACTGGGATTTGTCCCAAAACAAATAACCATTACTGATGGGGCCAAGGGAGAAATAACGCTCAAAGCAAAAGTGCGTGATTATGATGCCTTAAAACTTTTAGAGAAATCCTTAAACAAATCAAAACTGTTTAGCTACGTTGAAGGTCAAAAGAAAACCGATTTCACCATGAAAATTCTTATATCACGTAATCCGTAGTGGGGTAGGCATGGAAATTATAGATAAAATATATACTTATATTAGCAACCTTGATGAGAAGCGATTTTACCAATATCTTATTGGATTTCTCTGCGCCATCGGGCTCCTTATGCTTCTCATTATGTTTCAATATTATCGCTCAGTGAGCTCACTAAAATCGGAAATTGCACAGATCAATGCCGCCCGCGAGCAAGCACGCACTATC
>SDBT01009844.1_pt1 | contig 15474 bp, 12 predicted proteins | sample 2277101 | NCBI WGS metagenome assembly SDBT01 (sample SAMN10404973, study PRJNA504765) | marine sediment metagenome | isolation source: marine sediment core GS10_PC15, 103 cmbsf | place: Arctic Ocean: Southern Knipovich Ridge | collected 2010 | reverse complement strand
GCCCCCACGACCCCAATGGTGGAAAATATTTCAACTTTTATCCCATCGGGGACAATAATCTTTAAAAGAACGCCATCAGCCGGTGATTCAACCTCAAAGACGACCTTCTCTGTCTCCACCTCGCATATGGGTTCGCCCTTATTGACGGTGTCTCCTTCCGCCTTCAGCCACTTAACGACTCTGCCTTCCGTAATATCCTGCCCTGCCTGGGGCATCATGATCTTTGTTGCCATGGTATACGCTCATCCTCGTAAGATTATTTGGAGTCAAAAAGCATTCAAAGCCACGGACCTATGTGATTTTGATGACTGCTTCAGCAATATCCTCAACAGTGGGTACACACACCTTTTCCAATTCAAGATTGTATGGGATGCAAGTGTCCAGCCCGCAAACACGCGAGACAGGGCCATCCAGGTCGTCATAGGCATTCTCCATAATCATGGCAGCAATATCACCCCCAATACCACCCCGTTTATACGCCTCATGAACGATGATGACCCGACCCGTCTTTCTTGCAGATTCCAGGATGGTCTCTTCATCCAGGGGCTTGAGCGTCCTCAGATCAACGACTTCGACACTGATACCCTCTTTCTCCAAGAGTTCTGCCGCTTCGAGACACTTGAGTGTCATATACGAATAGGTAACCAGGGTCACGTCTTCGCCCTCCTTTTTGACGTCAGCCTTCCCAAGCGGAACCACATACTCCTCTTTGGGAACTTCTCCTTTGGTCATGTATAACAATTTGTGCTCAATGAAGACCGTCGGGTCGTCATCCCGGATGGCAGAGAGGAGCAATCCGTAAGCATCGTAGGGTGAAGAGGGCATCACAAGCTTCAGCCCCGGGATATGGTAAAATAGGGCTTCAAGGCTCTGAGAGTGCTGGGCGGCAAGGCCATTGCCCGCCCCACCCTGTGTCCTTAAAACCATGGGAACCTGTCCCTGACCTCCGGACATAAATTTGTACTTTGCAGCCTGATTGATGATCGCGTCCATTACAAGGGTGGTAAAATCAACAAACAGGATCTCCACGATGGGGCGTGTGCCAACAAGGGCCGCCCCCACGGCTGCGTTGGTAAATGTTGCCTCTGCCAGAGGCGTATCAATCACCCGTCCGGGACCGAATTCCTTGATCAGTCCCTCGGTTACTTTATATGATCCACCACGCTCGCCAATGTTTTCTCCCATAACAAAAACCGATGGGTCCTTTCTCATTTCTTCGAAAAGGGCCCGGTTCAAAGCCTCCCGATACATCATCTCAGCCATTGCATTACTCCTTGTTTGGTGGGGATTTATCAATAATTGGGGATACTATCCAGGAATTCATTTACCGACGGTTGAGGGCTGTTCTCGGCGAACTCAATCGCCTCCTCCAACTCCGATTCCACGTGAGCTTCTATTTCTTGTATCTTCTTTTTGCCTTTGATTTTGCTCCGGAGAATATCAAGCGGATCCCTCGCTTTCCATTCTGCCAAGACTTTCTGATCCATATATAGCCCAGGGTCATTGATGTGATGTCCTCCGTGGCGATAGGTCTTGGCCTCAATGAGCGTTGGCCCTTCCCCATTGAGTGCCCTTTCAGCGGCACTCTTGGTGGCAAGATAGACTTCTACTGCGTCATTTCCATCAACGCAGACTCCCGGCATCCCGTAGGCAGGGCCTTTGCAAGCCAGATCACAGTTCCCGAAAGAGTACTCCACCGGCGTGGAAACCGCATAATGATTGTTTTCCAGCATGTATATGACCGGCAGTTCAAAGACTGCCGCAAAATTCAATGACTCGCCAAAAACCCCCTGGTTCGCAGCACCATCACTGAAAAAAACCAAAACAACCTGTTTGCCTTTCTTCACCTTGATTCCCATGGCAGCGCCGGTGCCGATGGGGATCCCTGCACCAACAATTCCATTGGCCCCGAGGTTGTTGTCTTCCTTGCTGAAAATGTGCATGGAGCCGCCCCGCCCTTTACAATATCCGGTGGCCCTCCCCATAATCTCTGAAACCATCAGCTTCAGATCAGCACCCTTGCTGATGCAGTGCCCGTGCCCACGATGGGTACTCACAATGAAGTCTTCGGGCCGTATGGCCGCACAGGCGCCTGCTGCAATGGCCTCCTCACCTAAATAGGGATGAAGGTAGCCTCGGATAAACCCCTGGCGATAAAGATCCATGCACTTGAGCTCAAACTGACGTGTCGTATAGACACTGCGATACATCTTTAGGAGAGTTTTCTCGCTAACACCCGGCGGGGAAACTTTTCCTTTTGCGGACTTTTTTTTCGGTGACTTCTTGGTCATATTTTCTCCTCCTCACTGATATTGGTTCGGGCCCATTAAACTCAAGCCATGTAACTTCACAACCGGGACGGGTTAGAGATCGCTGAGCTTTGCGCGCTTCCCCATGGAAGAACAGATCCTAATACCGCGCCCGTTCATAGCCATCAACGTCAAAATATCATCTTTAGTATAATATTACAATGTTATCTTATTGGTCAAGAAAAAACTTTCTTTTGAGGCATCGCAAGGACTGTTCCGGTCACTATTTTTGTCAAAACCCAACCGGTCATCTGTTTTATCCATTCATTTTGAAAATCGGTGTGTTATTCTCTAAAACAGTCGTGACGGAGGCAAGCCTTCCCAATGATCGAGTAGTTTTGAGTTGACAATGCCACAATATGATAATATTACATAATCACAATAGTATAGAACGGCATCAAAGGAAGACAACATTAAGGACGCATCGTGCTCCTGGACCATAAGGCAGGTGATAAAAATGGTTATTGATCAACACTCAAAAATACCCCTTTATTATCAATTGAAAGACGACATTAAAAAAAAGATATTGAAGGGAGACTTCCAGGAAGGGGATCTTCTCCCGTCAGAGCGAGAGTTCAGCGAACGATACGGCATTTCATCCACCACCATACGGCGTGCTCTGAATGACCTCGTTCATGAAAATTTCCTCGAAAGAAAGGCCGGGAAGGGCACATTCGTGCGAATGGGAAAGGTGAGGAGGGACCTGAGGAAAGTCCTTGGTTTCACCCAAAACATGAAAGAGATGGGGCTCGTTCCTTCCACACAGGTCTTGAGCAAGAAAGTGATCCCGGCCAATGTCTTTTCAAGAGAAAGAATGGGCTTGAAAAAGAAATCCAGGGTTGTAAAGCTTGAGCGATTACGCCTGGCCAATGATGTCCCTATGATGCTGGAAATCAGGTATATCCGAACGGACCTCTGCCCTGGTATCCAAAAAGAAGAACTTTCATCTTCCTTATGGAAGGTGTTCGAAAACGTTTACGGGTGTAAGCCTTTCAGACACTCCCAGAACCTGAGAATTGCAAAAATTTCGGGTGATTCGGCGTCTTTACTCGGGCTTAAAGAGAACTCGCTGGTTTTTCTCATCAAAGGGGTTACGTACCTTGAGAACGGTGACGCAATCGAATGCGAGGAGTCCCTATACCGAAGTGACAAATACGACCTGGCATTTGAAGGCATAATAGAATAACCTCTGAACGGGCACGACTCACAAAATGCTTACCCTTGAAGAGACCCCGGAGACTGATAACCTTCGCATACTCCTCCTTTTTCCAGATGAGATTAAAAGGACAGAAGCAAGTTAACTCGCCTTCTGGAAGATTTCAATTATGACGTTGTCCGGGCCCTTGAAATAGGTGATTTTAGGGCCATTTTCTCTGGCAACCATGGGCGGCGCATTAAACTCAAAACCGAATGCCCTTATTTTTTCGTATTCCTTGTCAACATCGTCGACCAAGAATGCCAAATGAATGAGACCGGGTTCATCTTGCCTTGTGTGTCCGTCATGCTTTTTTGCATCATCGTTCTTATAGTCTAATAATTCAATCCGCACCCTGTTCTTCTTAACAACACACACGTCCATGTCTGCGTTTTCAACACCGACAACCTGGCTGATTTTTTCGCCTTTGTTGTGAGTCCGGTATTCCTCCTCCATGCCCATTATTTCGGTGTAAAACCACACAGATTTCTCAAGGTCCTTTACGCCTATTCCAACATGTAGAAGCTCTTTTACCATAGTTCATTCTCCACTGAAGGGTTGTAAAGATTCTTAGGGAGTCATTCTCATAAAGTGGTTTTGTCGCTGAACCAGATCCCACTGGACTCCGCTCCTTATTTTATTATATACTGTCTATAACCATATGTTCAAGGCCTTGGAAATAAATTTTCCGTTTCTCCGGCGGTTTCAATCTGGATGAGACCTTTGAAAAATGCTTCCCGCTTTCAGCGGGATTCAAGATCAAGGCGCGTGAGTCCCGCTTTAGCGGGATTAACCACAGGAATATATTGAATATTTCGAGGATTAAAATCCGAATGCAACGTCCCGCCGAGGCGGGAGGCGAAAGGGGGCGTTTTTCAAAGGTCTCTGGATGTGGGCACTGATTACCTTGGCAACATGAGTATATCACTTAGCAGATCTTTTTTTCCAAAACCCCAGGATTTTTCCATGACATCCGGTTATCACTAACATGGAGCATTTACAACAATTTTTTTGTGTATAGCCTTTTTTTGTTTAGGGAAAAATTATCCCTTGACAACCTAATATTAATAACATCATAATATTGTTACATTCTAAAATTCAGGGTCATTGGAGAGAACAAAATCTGAAAGATGATATTTTGGATTTTGTTTCGATGTGGGGCCCGGCCCGCAGGTCGGGCGAGTCTGTTTACTGTTCTTAAACCTTTAACACTTTGAAAAGGAGGGTATGTGATGGACTTAACTCGACGTGAGGCACTGAGGCGAATCGGTCTGGGAGGCATGGTGCTGGTAGGTGGTACGATTGTGAAATCACCTCTGGCAAGGACGCAACTGGCCCATGCATCGGACGATCAGAAATGGAAACAGTTTTCCGGCTCCAAAATTGTGTTTTTATCGGAAGATACACCACCAACCGCGGCCATCAAGTCCAAGGTGAAAGGGTTTACGGATCTCACCGGTATCGATATCGAGATCATCGAAGAGCATCTGGATATCGTGTCTGAAAAGGTGGGGATCGACGTGAGGGGAAGAAAAGGGGCCTATGCCTGTTTCTACTCCCAGGACAAGCCCATCGGCGCTCCCTTTTACAAACATGCTGTAGACCTTCGCACCTTCGAGAAGGACCCGAGCATGCCCAAAGTCCCCAATGGCGTGGGTAACGATGTTTGGCTGAACCGCTTTCTCGACATCACCGGGCGTTTTTTCGGCGACCCCAAGATCGCGGCCTATCCCTACGATAACGCCGTGGCGGTCATGATGTACCGGAAAGACCTGTTCGAAAAATACTCCCCCAATTTCGAAGCCGAATGTGGAAAGCCCCTGGTGTATACCAGGGACACCACCTGGAAGGACGTATTGGAAATCTGCAAATTCTTCAAGAAGGCGAAGTTCCCGGACGTAAAATATGGCATTGCCCTTCAAGGTCGAGAGGGCTGGGGCGGCCAGCTTGACTACCAGCGGATCTCCTATGCCAACGGTATGTGGCTGGAATGGGATTTTGATGACTACTTCGGCAGCAACCAGCCTGGGCCCTGCAGGTGGGGGGACGAGCAGTCTATCATGACCATGGGCAATTATAAAGAACTCATGAAATACGCCCATCCCGACTCCCTCACCAACGACTGGTCGGGCGCCAACACCGCCTATATTACCGGTCTTGCGGCCATGCAGCCCCAGTACGGCGAGTTTGCGGCGGTGGTGGAAGACCCCAGGCAGTCCAAGGCCGCGGGCGGGCGTACGAACTATGCCCTCTGCCCCAAGGGTGATCCCGCATGGATCGTGGGCAACGGCAAAGCCGTGAACGGTACCAACTGCGGTATCGGCGGCATCTCCATCAACCGGTGGGCCAAAAAGGACCTGCAAAAGGCGGCCTATCTCTTCGCCCTCTGGTCCACGTCCCACGATACCCAATACATGGTCCTGAAGGACGTGGGCGGCACCCCCACGCGGAAATCGGTCTTTGACATGCCGGATGTGAAAAAGGGCTTTGACCGGAAAACCGCTCCCATGAAGAAACTGGCCAAGCCCGTTGAGATGGACAAAGGGGTGATGGTGAATGAAGTGCCTCTGATGCCCAATGGCCTCACCTACGGCCCCATCCTGGAGAGTATCTGGAAGCCCATGTTTGTGGTGGGACCCAAGGTGGTCAAGTTCAACGAATACATCCAGATTCAGACATCGGAAATCCATAAATGCGTCAGCGACCTCAAATCTCCAAAAGAGGCGTGTTTGGCCATTAAGAAGAAGACCGATCGACTCTATCGCGTGTAGGCTCCTTTTCCGGTCTGGCCGGGGACCTGTCCATGCCCCCTGGCCAGGCCTTTTTTAACCTAAAAAAGATGGTCTCGTAAAAAGTCTCCAAGGCCGTCACTCCCGCGAAAGCGGGAGTCTCCCGCCGCGGCGGGATTGATTTTACTGGATTCCCGCTTTCGCGGGAATGACGACAACGGGTTCTTTCCGACTTTTTGCGAGTTTGTCAAAAAAAGAAGAACAAAAAGAGAGATTGATTATTATGGCCCACCCGAAAGAAGAAACAATGCCCCCCCCTCTGCCCGCATATCAGCGATACGGCCCGGCTCAAGGATTATTTGCCAAGATCAAGGGGATGCTCCCCTTCCATCTCTGGCTCATGCTGCCAACCATCATCGTGCTGGCAGTCATTACCATCTATCCCTTTATCTGGATGGTGGTCATGAGTTTCAAAGAGACCGCCATGGACCCTGGAGAGAAGGATGTATGGGTCGGTCTGTACAACTACATCCGGCTTCTCGATGATGAGCCTTTCATCAACGGGGTCAAGCTGCTGCTGGCCTACTTCCTCTTTTGCTTGTCTCTGGAAATGATCATTGGGACAAGCGTTGCCCTACTCATCAACAACGCCAAATTCGAAAACGTCCTCATTGTTGTCTTTATTATGCCTATGATGGTGGCACCCATTGTCGTGGGTTACCTGTTCCGCTTCCTATATAATGTGTCCTTTGGATGGGGTTACTGGTTCCTCAAGTCGGCGGGCCTCATGTCCGGCGAGACTATTCTGGCCAACGCCAAGCCCTGGGTGTTCTCTTTTATGCCTTCCACGGCCTTCATGGCGGTGGTGGCTGCGGATGTGTGGGAATGGACCCCTTTGATCATCCTGATCGTGCTTGCAGGGCTCAAGGCCGTGCCCCAGGATCAGTTGGAAGCGGCCAGGGTGGACGGCGCCGGGCCGATTCGGACTTTCCTGGAGGTGACGCTCCCAAATATCAAAGGCGTCCTGTTGATCGCCCTGGTGGTTCGTTTCATGGACAATGTTCGGTACATAGATCTCATCTACGTGCTCACAAAGGGCGGACCGGCCGACACCACCAAGATTCTTCCCTTTTATCTCTACAATGTATCGTTCCGCTATTTCGAGTTCGGCCGGGGGGCAGCAATTGGTTTCATCCTGCTGTTATTTACCATTCTTATGGGGCTGTTTTTTGTTAATGTAGTCTTCAAGAAGAAGAAGGTGTAACAGTGGCTAAAGCAGAGCTGGTTTCCAAGGCAGAGAAAAGGAAGAGGGCTTTCTGGCGGACACTCATGTATCTCGCCATTCTTGTCTTTTTCCTATGGACGATCCTTCCTCTTCTGATCATGGTCCTCTCCTCTATGAAAGAAGTCCGGGAAGCGTTTCAGATCCCGGCCATCGGAGATTGGGCAGGGGCATTCATGAAGTTGTTCAGTTTTGAACCCACCTTTCACCATTATGTGGAGTTGTTCACGGAGGAGGGCTTCGCGCATTACATTACAAACAGCGTCGTCGCATCCGGGAGCGCATCGGTTATCGCCGTGGCCTTAGGATCCCTGGCCGCCTACGGTCTTGCACGAGGCAGGATTCCCGGAGAGCAGCACCTTTCCTTTTGGATCCTCTCCACCCGTATGGCGCCGGTGGTGGCGGTCATGGTGCCCCTCTATGCCATCTTTACCGGCCTGGGGCTTCTGGAGGCGGCCCGATGGCGAAATTTGGCGGGTCTGATTCTGGCCTACACCACCTTTAACCTCCCCTTTGCGGTCTGGTTTATGCGAAGCTTTTTCGAAGACATCCCGGTGGAGTTGGAGGAGGCGGCCAAGGTGGACGGATGCTCCAATATCAAGGCTTTTTATAAGGTCATTCTCCCCCTGGCCATGCCGGGAATCGTGGCGGCCCTGATTCTGTGTCTCATCTTCTCGTGGAATGATTTCATCTTTGCCAGCATCTTCGGTCAGCAGGCGGCCAAAACTCTACCGGTGGCCACGTCCGAACTGCACAGTACGGTGAGTATTATGTGGGGCCGAATCCTGGCCTCGGGGACCATTCTCATCATCCCCATGTTGTTTCTGGGTCTTCTGGTCAAGAAATACCTGGTCCAGGGCATGACCATGGGGGCCGTAAGGCAGTAGATATGAAATAGACGATCTTTTAGCATAGTTAGTGCCCGAACGAAAACTAGGATTTTTTGTTCAGATCAAGGAAGGTGAAAATTTTAACCGCAGGAATACATTGAGTATTTCGAGGATTAAAATTTGAGCCTGACGCAGATATGGGCGAAAAAGACAGTTTTCGTTCAGGCACTAGTTATTAATTGGGTTTAAGAAAGCAGGTTACAGGAGGTCCGTTTTGGCGAAAGTAACGCTCAATCATGTTTGGAAACGATACGGCAAAGTCGAGGCTGTCATAGATGTGTCTCTGGAATGTAAGGACAAAGAATTTTTCTGCCTTCTGGGGCCTTCAGGTTGCGGCAAATCGTCCACCCTGCGAATGATCGCGGGTCTGGAGGAGATCTCCGAGGGAGAAATTCTCATAGGCGATTATGTGGTGAATGAGGTGGAGCCCAAGGACCGGGATATCGCCATGGTTTTTGAGTCCTACGCCCTCTATCCGCACAAAACGGTGCGGGCGAACATGGCCTTTCCTCTCCGGGTGGGGAAAACGAAATACTCTGATTCGGAGATCACAGAGCGGGTCCAAAGAGCGGCAAAGATCCTCGAGATATCCGAACTGCTGGACCGCTATCCCAAACAGCTTTCAGGGGGCCAGCGACAAAGGGTTGCCATTGGACGGGCCATTGTGCGGGAACCCCGCGTTTTTCTCATGGACGAACCCATCTCCCATCTGGACGCCAAGCTTAGAACCCACATGCGGGGGGAGCTGAAGCATCTTCAAAAGGTGCTGGGCGCCACCATGGTCTATGTAACCCATGATCAGTTAGAGGCCATGAGCATGGCCGATCGTATCGCAATTATGGATCTCGGGGTCCTCCAACAGCTTGCAACCCCGTATGAGATCTTTAACCAGCCGGTGAACAAATTTGTGGCCGGCTTTGTGGGTGATCCTCCCATGAATTTTATCGACTGCAGTCTGGTGGTGAGCGGAGACAAATGGGAACTGGTGAACGATTCTTTTCGTATCAGCATGCCTCAAGAGATGATCGAACGTTTCAAGAAAAACAACGGCGACCCATCATCCGGAGACTTGGAAGTGGTGTTGGGGGTCCGGCCCGAGAACTTCATCATAACGAATGAAAAAGGTGGGGACGAAAGCTTTGCCGGCGAGGTCTATGTCACAGAGCCTCTTGGGGAAGAAATGATCGTGGATGTGGAGATCCCCAAGAACAAACTGAAGTTGAAGACCAGCGTAGACAGGGACATCGAGATGGGCAACAGGGTGTGGCTCGATGTGATGAAAAACAAGATGCATCTGTTCAACCGAGAGACCGAAAAGGCCTATTTGTAACTCAATACCGCGTAGGAGGCAAAGACCATGACGAAGCGTTACTATATCGGTTATGACTGTGGGACCATGGGAACCAAGGTGGCCATATACACCATTGACGGGGAGCTTGTAACCGATGCCTACCGTGAGCATGAAATCCTCTATCCCAGACCCGGATGGGCTGAAATGGAGGCCGAACAGTTCTACCGGGTGGTAGCCGAGGGCATCAAGGAATGCGTTACCAAGGGAAAGGTGGATCCCGATGAGGTGGGTGGGATCAGTTGCAGCGGCATTATTTGCGGCATCGTTCCCATTGACGCCGACTGGAGACCGCTTGGCCCTTATATCCCCTATCTGGATGGACGGGCCCAAAAAGAGGTGAAGGATCTCAAAGACGCCGACCCTCTTTGGGCCGAAGAGAGTGGAAATGCCGAACCCGGCGCATACATGCCCCCCGTAATCCTGAAGTGGATCCTGGCCAATATGCCTGAAGTCCGGAAAGAGGCCAAGAAGGTAGTGGGGGCCGCCCATTACGTGATGGGGAAACTCGGGGGCCTCAAGGCCAAAGACGCCTTTGTTGATTGGGCCCATCAGTCCGGGTGGGTCATCGGATTTGATGCTAAGAAGAGAGACTGGTCAGAGAAGCAGATTGAGATTCTCGGTCTGCCATACGAAATACTGCCCCGGGTTGTGAAACCGTGGGAAGTTGTGGGCGAACTCTCCCCGGATGAGGCATCGCACTTGGGCCTGAAACCGGGTATCCCTCTGGTTGCGGGAGCGGGTGATATTATGCAGTCCTGCCTCGGGTGCGGCCTAACGGATGTGGGGATGTCTTTCGATGTGGCAGGAACCGCTTCCATAGCTGTATTCGCACTCAGCGATGTGGATCCGGCAATTACCCAGAAGAAGGTCCTTGTCAACGCCATGAATACGTTTGATGACCAGTATCTCCTTTGGGCGTTCATCCCTGCCGGCGGGCTCAGCCTGCGCTGGTACCGGGATGAAGTCTACCTGAAGCCGGGTGTTGACGAGGTCTACCGTGAACTGGACAAACTGGCGGAGAAGGTACCGCCGGGCTCTGATTTTGCCATGTTTTTCCCCTTTCTCCAGGGAAGGAGTTCTCCTTTTTGGCCAACGGCCAGTGGCACATGGTTGGGTCTCAGAGGTTCAAACCAGGCCGGCCATCTCTGGCGGTCCATGCTGGAGTCTATTGCTTTTGAATTTCTTTACTGGACTAATGTCGTGAGGGATGCGGGGTTTCCGGTTCGCCAGATGATTGGTGCCGGGGGGGGGAGTAACAGCAGTATCTGGAATCAGATCAAGGCCGACATGATGGATCTTGATTATTTGATCCCTTCACAATCAGAAGGTGCAGTGATGGGGAATGCTTTACTTGCGGCCTATGGAGTAGGTGCCATTAAAGACATGAAAGAGACGATCAAACAATGGGTATCGTTCAAAGACACCTTTACGCCAAGACCCGAAGTCACCGCTTTTTACGAGAAAATGGCCCGGACGAGGAATGAAATACTCAATGGTCCACTGCTTGATTGCTTTAATCGCATTCAGTCTCTCCATGACAACCTTGTCCCACCTTCTTCATAAATTGGAACCAAGTCCTCTTAGCATAAAACCGACTTAATGGGAGGTGGAGAAATGGCTAACAAGAAGCTCTTGGCCGGGATTGATGCAGGCACCACAGGTGTCACTGTTATGATTGCAGATACAGAGGGGAGTATCCGTGGTACGGCCTACCGCGAATATCCCTGCTCTTTTCCCCATCCGGGGTGGGTTGAACAGGATATGGAACTTATGTGGACCCAGATCTGTGAAGCAAGCCAAGAGGTTATAGCGGAAACAGGAGTCGATCCCGAGGAAATTGCCTCACTGGGGTTTTCCAGCCAGCGTGGCACCTTTGTCTGTGTGGACAAGGACCTGAGCCCCCTCGCAGACTCCATTGTCTGGTCATGCGGGAGGGCGAGTGAGGAACTCACCTGGATTACTGAAAATCTGGGAGCGGATCGCTACCATGACATCTCGGGAGTGCCATTGTCAGGCCTTTGGTCCTACGCCAAGATGAAGTGGATCGTGGACAAAAGACCCGATCTTCTGGATAAAACCCATCTAATACTGAACGGGCAGGAGTTTTTCCTGCACAAGTTCGGGGCCGATACTGTTTCTTCAGATCCTGCATCCATTACATTGAACGGGATGATGGACATTGCCAATCTGGACTGGTCCAGAGAATTATGTGATCTTATTGACCTCCCCATGGAAAAGCTCCCTCCCATGAAAACCCCGGCCCGGCAAGTGGGAGTGGTTTCCACGGAAGCTTCTGAGGCGTCCGGTTTTGCAGAAGGCATGCCCATCTGTTTTGGCGGCGGCGATCAGCAATGCGCGGCCATTGGGGCCGGGGTGATCCGTGAAGGGTTGGCGGAGATCACCATTGGAACTGCCTCGGTGATGGTCGCCCACATTGATTCCCGGAAATCCGATCCGGAGCATCTGGTGCTTATGGGTGGTTCGGCCATCCCGAATAAATGGGATATGGAAGGGCTTGCCTTTGCTACCGGCGTTTGTCTGCGCTGGTGGAGGGACACCTATGCCCAGGTGGAAAAACAGGCCGCAGAGCAACTGGGGATGGATGCCTATGATATAATCAGCGCCCAGGCCGCATCGGCACCGGTGGGGTGCAAAGGCGCTATCTTTTTTCCCTTTTTCTCAGGCCAGGTGACCCCCCATTATGTGGATGATGCCCGAGGCGGCGCAATCGGTCTCTCCTTGATCCACGACCGGGCCATGATGGCCCGCTCCATCATGGAGGGGGGCGCATACGAGCTTCGGATGATCGTGGATGCCATGGAGACCGTCCTTGGAAAACCCTTTGACAGCATAAGGCTCTCCGGCGGGGGGGCAAAATCACCCCTTTGGAACCAGATCCAGGCGGACGTCTACGGAAGGCCGGTGGAGAGGCTGAAGGTCTCAGAATGCACCACCCTGGGGGCGACCATCCTCGGGGCTGCAGGGGCTGGCGTTTTCGGGTCTGTGGAGGAGGCGGTGGAGAATATGGTCCATCCCTTTGACTCCATCGAGCCCAATATGGAGAACCATGCCATCTACCAGGATGTGTTCGGGGTCTTCAAAGACACATTCCTGGCCCTTAGGGACGCCGGGGTTTACGACAAGATCGCCGCAGTGCAGAGGAAACATTGGGGATAGAAAGGGGGCTACATTGAAGATAGCCGCTGCTCAGATTCACCTCTACCCGGAGGTGGAACGGAACCTGAAGAACATCGTGGCCTGGGCCAAAAAGGCACGTGCACAGGGGGTTGATCTGGTCAATTTCCCCGAGACCAGCCTGACCGGTTATCTCTTTGACGGGTTCAGCCAGTTGAATGCCAGGGAGGTAAACCGGGCCATCGATGAGCTTGGGGAGTTGGCGCTGGAATTGGGAATCAACCTGGTGGTGGGAACCCCCTACTGGGTGGAGGACCGGTTATACAACAGCGTGGCGGTCCTTCTGGCGGACGGCAGGCGGCTTCTTTATCACAAGACCCATCTGGTGTCCTACGAGCAGGAATATTTTGCAGCGGGTTCCGATTTGCTCACCTTTGAGTTGGGAACCCTGACCCTGGGCACCATCATCTGCCGGGATCAGAGCTTTCCAATGCTCGCCAAGAGGATCAAGGAAGCGGGAACACAAGTGCTTCTCATTTCGTGTGCCCACTATTATCCGCCAATGGAAGCCCGTTTGAAAATTGACAAAAACCGGGCACTGCCCATTGCCAGGTCCTGTGAGAACGGGTTTTTTGTGTGCAAGGCCAACGCCGTGGGGTCCTACCGGGGACAAATCAACCTGGGTCACAGTATGATTGTGGGACCCAACGGGGTGGTCATCGCCGAGGCCGGAGAAACCCAGGAAGAACTTCTCACCTTTGATATAGACGAGACAAGGCTTGACTGGAGGTGGGGATAAGACTAACCTGGATAAACCGGAACAGAAAAGGTCTCACGCAAAGGCGCAAAGACGCGAAGGTTTCTGAAGCAAATCTATCTCTTTCTTAGCGATCTTTGCGGCTCAGCCATCCTCACCCACAAATTCCGCCACGACCTGGTTGAACTTATAGGGCGTTCCCTTCCATCCAATAATCATCTGAGATGATCGGTCATTTGATGCATCAATCCCGACATCTGAGTGTAGGTCTCTATATACCGGTCCACATAGAAACGGTATGCCTCGTGGTTCGCCTTGTCGGGCTCAACGGATTGGGATATGGTGACCATATTTTCCGCCGCCTCCTTTACCGTGGGGTAGAGTCCCGAGGCAACACTCGCCAGGATGGCCGAACCCAGTAGCGGGGCGTCCTGGACCTTAGGGATGGCGATGGGGACACCGCTTACATCCGCGTGTATCTGCATCCACAAGCGGCTCCTGGTGGGGCCGCCGCAGGCGTAGATCTCCTTGGTTTCATACCCGGCCTCTTTGAATTGACGGAAAATAAATTCAGTGCCGTAGGCGATCCCCTCCAGTATGGCCCGAAAGACATGCTCGGGTCTGTGCCGCAGGCTGAGACCCCATATGGCTCCCCTCAAATTGGGATCCACGAGGGGGGTGCGATTTCCCTGGAATGAATCCAGCACGATGAGCCCTTCCGATCCCACAGGGACCTCCTGGGCTTTTTCGTCCATCATCTGGTATAGCCCTCTATTCAGGGCTTCAGCCTCCATGGCCTGGCCTTTCAGGAAATAAGTCTTGAACCATTTGAGGATCGAACCCGTTGAAATCTGCCCCCCTTCAACGGTGTACTGTCCCCGAAGGACACAGTTGGGATAGGTCCCGAAGATCCCCTTTGCATGGAATGGCTCTGATGCCATACCCAGATGAAGATGGGATGATCCGGTAATGAAGGCCAACCTTCCCGGTTCGATGACATTCAAGCCGACCATGCCCACGAAGGCGTCGGCCCCTCCCTGTGCCACAATGGTTTCCTCTTTGAGCCCTAACTGAGACGCCGCCTCAGGGGTGAGTCGGCCCACAGTCTGATCCATGTCCAGGACTTTAGGAGGGAATTTCTCCAGCAGGTCGCCCAGTTCGATGGCCTGATAAAAGGAGGCGGGGAACCCCCCATTCTCGTCGTCGTAATACCACCGGACCGAGGCATTGTTGATGCTGGCTGTTTTTTGTCCCGTAAGCCGGTAGTTGATAAAATCCTGATACTCGCACACTACTGCCGCCCTTGAATAGTTGTCGGGTTCGTTTCGCTTGACCCACAGGGCCTTGCAGGGCATCCACTCGGCGGATACGTTGCCATATCCGTTGTACTTAAGGGCCGAATGCCCGCTGTCGGCAATAAAACGGGCCTCTTTGGCCGCGCGCACGTCCATCCAGAGAAGGGCGTTTCGCAAGGGTTTCATGTGCTGATCCAGGAAGACCACAGTACAGCAGGTGGTATCCGCGGCGAGCCCCTTTATCTCATTGGGATCCACATTCGCGTCCCCCATGAGTTCGGCCATCGCCTCCTTGAGGGCATCCCACCACGCTTCCGGGTCCTGCTCCGCCCATCCCGATTGCGGATGGTAGGTGTCGTAGGCGCTGGTTCCGGAGAGAAGAAGATTCCCCTGAAGGTCAAATAAACCGATTCGGATGGATTCGGTCCCCCCGTCTATCCCTATGACATAAGGACCTTCTTGAGCGTTCATGAGCTCATCCCTTTCCTATGCATACATTTTCTTCATCACGTTTGACATGGATTTGGCAAA
>SDBT01009842.1_pt1 | contig 15475 bp, 14 predicted proteins | sample 2277101 | NCBI WGS metagenome assembly SDBT01 (sample SAMN10404973, study PRJNA504765) | marine sediment metagenome | isolation source: marine sediment core GS10_PC15, 103 cmbsf | place: Arctic Ocean: Southern Knipovich Ridge | collected 2010 | reverse complement strand
TGCCCGATGCGCTCTGTGTAATCAGGACGATTTACGACCATAATTTCATCGTGTACGTTCAACGGAGCTACGATTAATTCGTGAGTGCCTTGTGGCTGGAGGTCCCAAATCTTTCTTTGCACAGCCTTTGTGATCTGACCACCAGGAGATTGTATTTCATGATTCGCTGCCGCTCGCACATTGGCACCTTGAAGACCGAAGGCTGCCCCAAATAGTGCGGATGAAACGGCACCGCCGGCCGTCTGTACACCCTTGTGCATCGAGCGGACAACTTTAACTTTCATTTTATCGCCCTTCCATGCTCGTGGTGTGTTGTGTGCGAGATCGTACAAGGCTTTACACACCATGTTCTCCAACTGAAAACTTCTCTTGAATCCAAGAAAGGATTCAATACTTTCTTCCGGGTCATGCCAGATAATTTGCTTGCCATCAATCTGACGCATGGACTGAAACATATCGATGATTCGTTTACGTGCCGCCGGGATGCCGGGGAACATATCAAAGAACCTTTGTTCGGCCGCTTTCGCTGTTTCTTCATCAATACCAAGATTGCGACGCAGCGTGGTCCAATCGCCGCCATATATCATGGCAAACACTCCCTGTTTACCAGCCGTGTACATGTCATTGCTCGTGCCGTCCGACTCTATAATATCTTCGTATGTGGCGCCCGGAAATAATGCCATGCCGAATAGGGCGTGAATTTTCCTTCGATACCAACCACCGCCGCCACACAGTTTGCATTCTCGCTTACCCGTGGTCTTTTTGGTTTCTTTGTCACGAATACAATACATGCAGTCAAAGTCGCCAACTTTACCTGTCCCAACACATTTCTCACATGTCTTTCCGTGTTTACAATCCTCACACTCAACCTTACTAGTGAGGGCATTAAATAAATCTTTGTCTTTGTACACGGCTGCTGCTAGAACAACTTCAAATGAGTCAAAGTCACCGCCGCTCAATACTGTGCCTTCCCACTTGAGTGGAAACATAGAACGGACAGACTTGTCGTGTTTGATACCTTGGGCATTCAATCCTGAACCACCCGACATGCGCGTGCTAAGTGTACCAATGATGTTAAAGTCAGGATGGAATTTCTTTGCACACAACAACTTCAAGTAGAGTTCTACTTCTTTTGATGCAGCTTTAATCGCAAGCAATTGATGAGCGCGCCGAGCTGCTGGATGAGTCCCTACTTGTATTCCTCCAGTCTTATCGTATGCAGGCTTCTCTGAAGCGTCGATGCGGCCCTTGCCGCCGCATCGCAAGCACTTTGTAGGGTCTTCAAGCCATTCGTAATCACTCGGATACTGGAACTGGCCCGTGCCATTACACTTTGTGCATTCCGCATTGTGTTCCTCTTCTACAAAACAATCTGTCGCAATATCTTTTAGGACTGCTTTCTTTGTGCTTTGTTCCAGCACCAATGACTCCATATCATCCATAGCGGCCGTAATGTAATAACGAACATGTTTGTGCTTATTGATGTTGATAGGGGATGAGTCCAACTTAGCTTTGGCACCTTGATATAGTTTCTTGATGCCCGCTTCATTAATTTCAAAACCATGCCACCGTACAATACCCACCATACAAGCTAATTCACTGTCGTCGTCGCCCGGCTCTGGGTTTTCAAAGTACCGGCACAACGCTCGCGTGTACACGATATCATCGTAGGCGTACTCTTGTGCTTTATGGTTTGTGTACCAATGATCGATATGAAGTTGCAACCAATATGGCCATGCGTGACCACGCGGCTTTTTCTTCTTATCATAGATTATCCAGTCGTCGTCAGCGCCACCGGGTGCCATCCCAAGAGCAGTCGGAATGAAACCAAGGAATTTGTCAGGCGGTGATTTCTTTCGATCCACTTCAACGTCCGAGAAGTGGTACTTTGGTTTCCACCCGAGTGCATGCTCAGCCAGGTATTTCAAACCGCCGGCTGGATTAAACCGAAGCACGGTGTCCTTGAACATGTCGTCCAAGTTGCCATCTTTATCTTTACGGTCGAATACCTTCCACTTTGGGCCGTTCGGATCTTTTGACTTGGCGAAACAGATGTCAGGGAGTTCGATGCGATTTTCTAATTCACGAGCCAGCGCGTACGCCAAGACAGTCGGTACGCGGCGGATACGAACATCACTGCGAGACATCACAGTTTGGAATTTACCCTTACGAGACCACAACATGAGGTCGCACGCACGTTTGGGTTTGATAGCCGGTCCAGATTGGCCGGCATGCTCATACTTAACAGCTATCTCTTTAATGTGCTGTTCTGGAATCCAATCCGAAGGCAACAGTTTCCAGATTGTGTAAACCTTCGCCACATGAAAATGGTCGAAGCTGAGATTGAACCCGGTGTAATCGAGTTCCATCAACATCTCAAAGAGGCGCAGTGTCTTCCAGACAGGCTCTTTCCAGAGATGGTACAAATAGATAGGTCCGTCATCAATGGCAAACTGCCAAAGGACCATCATTGAATGAAGGCCGCAGGTTTCTGAGTCGATAAAGACTTGTTTGCCGTTATCTACTTGGCGGCGTATTTCATCCAAGTCCAGATCCACAGTGATCTGGTCGATCACTTTATCCCGGTCAAACGGCTCGCGCGTGAAAACCGGTGCTTCTGGACTTAATCGTTCTGACTCGGGCATTCCTCCATTATAGCATAATCGGAAGAATTAGTCAATACGAACTAATCGTCAGAAAGTATCTTTGCGCCGCTCAGAGCATTTCGCAGTCGGTCGGCGTGCGATACGTGATAATCTTGCTCGAATTTTGGGAGACACCTTTCGGTGACGAGTGTTGTGGTTTCAACAAACCTTTCAAGCTCGGCCTCGATGAACGTGAACACCTTCGAGTGATCGTTATCACATTCTAAGTCGTGGTCTTCCATGAAATCACGAAAGTGACACAAGAAATCGAAGTGTTTCGCACCAGCGTCCAGAAAGTCTTCGAAATCGTAGAAATCGTAGACTTCCAAAGTGTCGTCCGTATCCTGCTCCCAAAAGGCAGCCTCAGACTCGTAATTGTCCCGCCGAGTCTCGGCCAGCTTTTGACGCTTTTCTACTTTGAAATGCACATTGCACATTAATCATCAGGCTCAATGAATCTGGGACGACCATCGTCATTCGGAATCATGTGTTCGACAACTGTTTCCAACCGCTCCATGCGATGTAACAGTTGCCCCAGCACCCTTTGAGTTTGGCGCTGCCACGTTTCTGATATCGGCTCGGGGTCATCAGGGCAGTTGTCTTTGACTGGCAACAATAGCTGGGTGCCATCGAAACCACTGCCATCGGGAAATATGAACCAATTCTCGCACGGTTCCGCGCCCCATTCATAGTTAGTGCGCCATACAGGACACAAGCCAAGGTGGCCTGATCGACAACCAGGGTCAGGTGGCTCCCATGCCCACTCTATTTTGGCGAACTGAAACTCTTTCGGACTCCAGACAAAATGACCGCGTCGCAACCGTGTCAACCACTGGTCGTCAGGGGCTTCAATCACTTCTAATTCGTCAATATACACCATGAGCACCCTCCATTTGAAGTAATAAAGAGCGGCGGGTGGCTCCCCATGAGGCTACCACCCGCCTACCCATTCCCGAATCGACGTGGGTGCGCCTAATCGGTTATGCGAGCATGAAAAACCCCGCCGAGTCGTTAGACTCGACGGGGCTTCAACTAAGCAATATCCTTTTAGGCCCGAATGAAATCCGCTAACAGGGTTGGTGCCGTAGCATCGAACCCAACGAAGTCCATCTGGCCTGGGTCGCTTGGATCAGCGACAGTGAAGTCAGTTTGGGACAGTCCGAAGACTGCCAGCTTAGCCGCGCGGCCGGTGGCCTGACGATAAGCATCCAATTCCTGACACACATGTCCGCTAGTGTTTCCACTGGCGCGTCGTCCCCAACCGCCGCCGCCACCTGCCCATGTTTCGTTGTCAGTGTAAACGCAGAACACGTCTACTTCCAACCCCTGCTCACGAGCAAACCGCATTGGCAATGCACAGTCAGTTCCACCGAAGTTCATGCAACGAGTCTTCGCCAGGACATCACCTAGTGCGTCCTTCGGAGTGATCCCAAGGTCGCGGAACTCATGGGCAAACCCAAATGCGTAAGCCTGTGGCTCAGTGCGGAACGCAACCATCGCCATCGCAGCGGCTGCCTCAGCACAAGACAGGATTTCAGTGGCACTGCATCGACAGCCCATTGAACTAGACACATCGATGCCCAGAAGATGCTTCTTCCCGGTAGGCTCGATCAAATCGAACGCCGCGTAGAAAGCTTCATCCAGTCCAGCTACAATCTGGGTGTTAGTGGTCCATGTTAATGAACCACGCAGACCATGCCCGAGACCGTACTGCTTCAAGGCAATCAACAACGAGATCGGATGAACTCGCTGCGCTTTCAGCGCCTCTTCATCAGCCAAAGCAGCCAAGACTTTTCCTGTGGCATCAGATAACGGCACGGTCAAGCCGATGCTAGTCATCTTACCAAGGTTGCGAATCATCGCGGTCAATGGCATCTTGTTCAACAAGGCTTCCCACACCGGCACCCGGTTAAGGTGCTGGGTAGCAAGATGCTCGCGAACGAGACCATAGTCGTTAATCAATTCGAGCAACCGCTTCTCAGAGGTTTTCTCATCTTTGGCTTCGTCAACAGCAACCAGAAACTCATCCGTGTCGCCGACGTTTTTCGAAGCTGCCCACTTATCATGCTGTGCAACATACTTGAGCACGTTACCCAGCGCGGCATCTTCAGAGTTGAAGTGACACTTACGCAACACGTCACGGTGTGACCAGCCATTACGCTGAGCGTACTTGGTAACCTGCATGGCCAGCTTGGCTGGATCACGGTCGTACCATGCACCACAGTGCTGCATGAAGCCACGGCCCCAACCACCGCCGAGTGTCTTGCGGTCGTTCAGGAAGTCAAACAAGTGAGTACCAATGCGGCACACTGACTTGAGGTTATGCAGAGCCTGCGTCGCAGCCGGTCCACCCTTTACTGATACGTAAGCAAGAGCAAAGATACATGGGCCGGTCTTCGGTGCACGACCACTCAAAGACACATCAACAATGGTCTTTACAGTGCGTTCGGCGTCTTCCGCCAGGCAGCGGTCCAAACAATCCACGGTCTCAATTGAGAGGGATTTCTGAGTCGCGTAGTAGGTACCACCCTCGTGGCCGAGAATAAGGAAGCGGTCTAGCCGCCCCCAGTCATCCAGCTTGAAGCCGTAGCCGCCTGCGCGGTTCTGGATCTGGTTCTTTCCACGGATTGGTTCGGTCTGTGGAGTGGACTTGGTTTGTACGTCTTTTGCGTACGACATGGTAGTAATCTCCCAAAATGGAAACAAGTATTATCGCAAATCCCGTGCGATGTCGGTTTCCCAAGACAATAGATCTCGATGATTATGGCGCAGAACAAACAAAATAGCCTCTGCCCTTCTTAATTAGGTAGCTGCCACCATGAAAATTCAGAATGTCTCCATCCACAAATTCATTAGTTTCCATTGTCAACGTAATTTCTGACATGGGTCCACCAATAAATTTCACATCAATAGTTTTCATCATTCTCTCTGCTCTCGTAAAGGGTGACCAACCGGAATCGAACCGGTGAAGCCTGAGTTCAAATCAGATAACAGTTTAGCATTCGGTCAGTTGCCCGACGAGTTGGAGCAAACCGCAGTTTAGCTGCGCGCCAGCGCTAGTCACCATGTATATCCATAAAAGCATCAATTGCAGATCTAACATCTGTTACGGCCTCTTCGCGGCTGGTTTCGTGCAATCTCCAACCCTGTGCGTGCGGAGATATGCGAAGAAGTACCCGTCGAGTATATTGGCCTTCATCTGTTAGTTTCTGTAGAAAATCTATTCTCTCTTCGTCTGTTCTTGTCAACGCATTACCCGAAAATTAGAAACTTGGCCCAGTTCACCGACATGTATGACTTTTTCGAGGGGTCGGCACAATAAAATACTTGACACAAGCCCCTTGGTAAAAGGTTTGATTTCAATTACTGTGTACACGGTGCGACCGAAATTGACCATGAGACCAAGTTCCGGTTCAGGTTGGTCTTTGTCACCATGCCAAATCCAAATACTTCGGTCCCACCCTTGTGTGTATCCAAACTGTACAAGCCACTTGTTCCTCTTTGACGGTTTTTCTTGTGCTACTCGATACCTATTAGCTTTTGCCGCAGCTCCTAGCGAATCGAAGCGAGTCAATCGCTTATCGGGGCAAGCCCGTGGCGTGCCATAGGCAAACGCCGGAATAGCCAAAAGACCTAGTCCCACCGTTTTGACAAATGTTCGCCGCTTCATGCCTGTGTCCCGAATATAAATTGTGCGCCGAACCGGCGTTCTGGGAAGTCTTGCTATGGAGGATACTTTTCAAGACATCTTAGTCCAGACTCTTTGGCAGGGTTCCTCTAACCCTCTGCCGATTCGTAAGTGTGGTCACCGGGATTCGAACCCGAACTCCGCCCTTAGAGTGGATAACGATCTTACCAGTCGGTCGGCTATTGCTGACAAGTTATCGGAGGATCAGTTTTTGTCGTGTGCTACCATTACACTATGACCAACATAAAGCGGTTCATTCGGGCGGCCGAAGCCGCCCTAGATGAACCGCATAAACCCAAAGTAAAAATGAGGAAGAGGCGGGATTATTTTCCAGGCTCGCACAAAATTACTAAAGTATAGTAATCGTCCCAACCATCCAGCTTCCTCAATTGTTTGGTGGACCATTTGCTTGTATCCCGCCCGGCCCGATGCGGCACATGAACGCAGCCCCTTGGTTATCAGGCCACGCCTTGACCCGAAGGTCAACAATCAAAGGCACCGGATTGAAAATCCGGCACGTCCTAACCGTTTCATAAAAATGAGCGAGGTAGGATAGGTCGGCTTCTGGTATGTTGCTCGATTCACCGACGACGCCTGGCGATAGCTAGTTTGTTCGCTTCTCAGCCATCGCCGGTATGTGCCGGCTCAAACTCCACGTCCCTTGCGGGGCACTATCAAACTACTAGAGCCTACGACTTGCTCATGTACGGTCCCGGAGGTTGGGGTTACACCAACACTGGCGCTTGACTTTGGGTACCCTCTATCAAGCTGCCTCTCACTTGGGCTACTACCGGGATATGTATTAAAGCCCCAGACAAGTAAATTATGGTCCGGTGTCTGATGTTCGATAACGGACCATGTTCGGTCAGGACTAGTGGCCAGGCGGGACTCGAACCCTGTCTTCTGGTCGCGGGAAACTATGTGAAGCCCGTCGCTTGCGACACGGCCCTGGACGGCGGAAAACCGTTGCTCCGCGAGGGCTATTATCGCAAGTCTACTTCCAGTGTGCTGCCAATAACACTTCTCAAGCCATATAAAAACTACCCTCAGACAAGTTGTTGACAATCCGTGTTTCTTTGCATGAGAACAGATTGTCTTCGGTCAAGGGTAAGTCAACCAGGCAGGAGTTAAACCCACTCTTCCACTATGCAGTGGAGTGCTGACGTTACACTACTGGTCGAAATAAGCGACTCCGGCAGGAGTTGAACCTGTCTACCAACCCTAGGGCGGGGTGCTGACGTTACACTACGGAGTCGAACGAGGCGCTTCCTCTGGAAAGGAAGTATGCCCCTATCGCCCTTAGTAGATTTCCAGAACACTCAAGGCGAATGTAAGTAAGTCCCAGACAAGGTATTGAAGGACGGAGGGTTCATCGCGTTTGAGGTGATAACCGTCTATTCATTCGGTCAGGACTAGTCGGTGGTGCAGGAGTCGAACCTGCTCATCCAGTTTCCAAGATAACCGTAAACTGTCGGTCGAACCTCGATCGAGGATTCGACAAGTTATCGTAAACGGACATACGACTGGCGCTCTACCGTTGAGCTATCCACCGAGGGTGCCGGATTGCTCCGGCGAATTTCATGGGTCTGTCTCCTATGTTGTGACCAACAAAAAGACTTTCATCATGATAACCATCTGCGTCGTTCGGTCGCTCCCAACCCCTGTGGCTGGGTGACAAGGTTCTATGACAAGATGGGGTGTTCAGCTTCTATTGTAACTGCCAAGCTGAAGACAGTCAAGTTGCAAATCAAAAGATTTGCGCCGGCGACCGGTTGAGGTCAATAATTAAGGCGTTTGTCAAAGCCGATTTTGTCCATGCTATTCCTTTCATAAAAGAGCCTGTCTGGAGCGAGGCGGCTAATTTGGATACAGGGTCTTATAACCCCTGAGTCCTGTCCTGCTCCAAACTGTATCCTGGGACGGATTGGGTACGCTTTATTGTACATTACGAATCAAAGTCTGGCAAGTCAATATCCAGCTTTTCGAGTTCTTCAGGACTCACGGGCCGGTCGATGCTCTCTCCGTCCTTCATCTCGCCGCGTTCCAATCGAGCAATCTCGTCTGGGTCAGTCACTTCACTGTCCGTGAAGTGGTTCATGTAGTAATGCTCCCGCATCTCCATCGGCGTCCGGTAGCTTTCATGGTCGGGCGGTATCATGCCGGACGAAATTTCATGCCCTTTGAGTTCGCGGTCGATATTCACGCTCCATGTGTACGAGCCACTTTCGGTGAAATTCCAATGATCGCCTTCATGTCCTTTCACGCCTTGGCATTTATCCAGAATAAAAACATGCTCCGAGCATTGCTGCTTCCACTCTCGCCGCCACCATTTTTCTTTGCCGTCTGTAGACAGCAGCACGTGAAGTTCATCAGTCATCTTTGAAGCCTATTACTTGGTCATTTTTATCCACTATAACACAATCTTCCGGGAAGCCAAGTCGTGACTCAAGAAACTCTTTTGATTCGATATGTTTTGTCACCCAGACAAGTGCAGCAATGACATAATCCCGATCCGCATCCGTCAAGGTGGAAAACCGCTGGTGTTGATAGAGAAGATTAACCATCTTGCCTATCTCAATTTTGCCCCGTGGCCGGCTGCGCCAACGCTGCTTGCCTCTGAGAACTGGTGCCTGCCCTGGTTTGCCTTTAGTAGTGACAAGTTCCTGGAAAACAGGTTCGATATCTTTTGGATCAAGTTCAGCCAGCATCTCAATTGAATACTGACTGAGTTGTCCGGCCGCTGCTTTCTTTTGAACATACTCAGGCAAATTCAATAAATCAAGTCTAACGGCGACCCATTTCTTTGACTTTCCAATCAGGCGAGCGATAGTCTTGATCTCAAAGTCAGGCCAGGTGTTTATTAACGCCTCGGCCTCTTCAAGCATGTTTAATTCTTCGCGCTGAAGATTCTCAGTGAAATTCAACGCACGGGCCTGTTGGTATGACAAACCCAACTCAATTACACACTTGGCCTTCTTCAGATCTGTCCAATTCTGCATCGCTGTGTAACGGCGATGCCCAGCAATTAAACGGAACTTCCAGGGGCATGGCGATGGTCGCTCTTTATCCAACATATCTTCGACATGCTGAATAATAAGCGGGTCCACCTGGCCTTCTTGTTTGATGGTCTGTCCTAAACCATGCACTTGCTGGGGCGTGAAATATCCACGGCAATTGAACTCTGGATCAAGATAAATGTCAAGCAAAGGCACCAAAACAATGTTGCCGACAATTTCATAATGATAGTTCGGGTACGCATTGTCCGCTGATTGAGAATGTTGCACAAGCTAAATCCCAGTCCATCGTGTGCCACATGAATCCGTCAAAATCATAATTGTAGATTTCATTGCCGTCTTCACATTGCAAACTTATGTTAGTTTGATTACTTTTGATGATAGACATCCAGTCTTCATCATCAGATTTGACAAACTCGTAAGCCATATCAATTGAAACCTGTAATGGCTGTTGATCACGTTCTCGAACAATGTCAAGGCAACCACGATCCAGTTCGTATACGTAGTCGCACGGCTCATTCCATGTGATATTACCTTCGCCGACGCGAAGCGTAACTTCTTTTTCAGACCCAGAGTCCTTGAATGTGATGGTCGAACACTTTAAATCTATTCGACCTCCACAAGGGATACCCCTTTTTGTAATAGTAAGATCATGGTGTCGGAATTCGGTGTCATCACCTGCATCAACAGGTTCTTCAATACCGTCATCGAAGTCCATATCAAGAGGGTCATCGGTCTCTGGTTCAGGGATCACAGCGAGATCCAACGGAACTTTAACCGGTCCTGCTGATATAGCTTGTGAAAGCACAGCGGGTACAGCAGCCGCTGCACCAAACAATTTCAACAACTCGCGTCTATTTAACATCTCTCCCTCGTTTGCGGCATTGCCGCTCAAAATTGATACCTGAACAGATCGTATCCGAACCTTTTGATGTCGGGATACCACTCTCCAAGTTGCTTCGCCTGGTTAACCGTTAGTAGGTCAGACCAATGTGGTTTGTCCTGGGTCACACCCACCTTTTGCAATGCCACAGGTGGGATGTCATAACTCAAGAAAGTGAAATGTAAATTCTCTTCCAGATTCTCGAACCGGACATTCATATCCGCTTCCCGGTCGTATCGACAAAACAATGTACTTGTGGCTGTGAAACCGAGCCCCTTGGTCATTACCCAAGCATCAAACTTTTGCTTCTGGTGTGGATCAGTATGAATCCAGCAGGTCACGAGCCAATCATACGGATTTCGGATGACTCGAAACTTAAAGTATGTGTCAAACTGTTCCTCAGTAACCCACTCCCTGTCAATCATCTTGATCACATTGATGTGGTGTTCACCGTTGAAGTTCTGACTCCCTTCATGAGACATCAGTGCCTTCTCAATTGCACGACCACCAGCGTGGGGCTCGTGCATGAAGATATACCGATACTTGTGGTTAACCACACTCATGATATGTCGTCAGAGATTTTATTTGGATCATCCCAATCGCCCCACAGAGATTCAGTGTCATCCCGCGAGGATCGTTTGTCTTGTGAATTGTAGTACCACCAGCCACCGCCGTCGTGTTTCTTGACATCGCGACCTGAAACACGTGCTCTACGACGGCAAGAATCACAAATCTGCGATCTAGTACACTGGCATGGCGTGCTCAAAACTTGTACCCGAACTTCGCGATTTCATTTTTGAATCGCGACCTAACGTACTCTCGTGTTCCTTGCTTGTAGTAAATTTGGTACGGCCGAGGTTTCTTCGGCCCATCTTGTTGCAAATCTAAAATTGGAAAACCATGTGTCTGCATGGCATCATTGAGGTCATGTTCAAGCCGCTCGAACCGAAGGATGACGGTGGATAATGGGACGTACTTCCAAAACAGTCTGCAATCGGTACAAGTCGGGTTTCTGTTGATCCATTCCGATTCACGACAGAGCTTCGGTACGAAGCGGTCAAATTTACCGGGACATCCGTTCAAGTACCAAAAGGACACGAACCAATCCCAGTGATTCCTCACCGTAGACATTACAAGGTCGTTGGGTTCAACAACAGTATCAAACAAATCAATGTTGTGATGGCCACCGACAGTTTGTGCACCTAATGCCCGTAAAGCATTACGGCATGCTTTAGAGGCGGTGCGCGGCATGGCTAGAAAATGTGCCCGCTTGTCTCCATACTGGAGCGTGTACATTATCCCAAGTCTCTGTGCTTAATGTAATCCTGGACGGAGGCTTCTTCATTTGGTATTAGTTCCTCAACCAAAGCTAAACGATGACCATCTGGCGCATCATTATCAACTATGACGGGTCCTTGGATTGATGTGCCCAACACTGTTAGGGATGTCACACCGTCATACACACGGTGCAACTCGGTTTCTTCGCCATCACCGGCTGTGATAGTATAGTTGATACTCAAACGATCGCCGCTGTTTATGGTAACATAGCCACATTGGAATCGAGCAAACATACTCGGATAACCACCAGTAAGTTTCAACAAGGTCTCAATCTTGTCCAAATCGGGATGCACCCATTCAGACGCATCGCTGGTAGCTTCGACAGGGCGCTGATCATTCAGCATGTCGAATAGGCCGCCTTCAACCGGTTCACTGGCTAGACGTATTTTCTCTTCTTCGAACACGTCTTGGCCGAATAATTTGCCACCCGCACCGACTACCAAGCCAACGCCTCCAAGGCCCAAAGCCTTGAGTAACCCTCGTCTTGAAATTGTCATACTTCTACGTTATACCTCTTAGGTCCGTCCCGCTCTCCGTCGTGTTTCAAACCGATTGGTAACCGCCACGTGACGCCATGTCGATCGTGTACCCCGTGCAACAACTGCGTGGGTGAGCGGTAACCAGAAAATGAATTGTAACTGAAAGGGTCGTTACCGAGCCAAGCACCGTTGACCAGTAGTTCCCCATCTAGGTCTGCCATCGACGCTTGCACATGATGGTGTCCCATACAGAAGTACCGAATACGGGTACCTCCGGTGATATTGTTCAGTGCCATCAAGTTCTTCTGCTTACGGACCATACCGTAAAACGGAATACCGAGGCTTCCACGTACATCATCACCGTGGCACATATGAAAGCCGTGACCGCGAATATCAATGTTAACGGAAAACGCATTAGGAATAGCAAACCCAACGTTATCCAAGTCACGGCACCACAGCTCGGTGGTTTTTGCAACCATGTAATCCCAGTTTTCGTGTGCTCCATAATGATCTTTCTTGACTGTACGACGCCCGTGATTGCCGGGAACATACACACCATAAACATTATCAAAATAGGGAGCCAAATCACGAATCATAAGTGCGTGAAGCTGACCGATGGCCAGCGTATTTTTCATCTGGTTCCGGAAATAGCTTCGCTTTTCATGCCCATGAATCTCACCGCTCGTGTGGTCACCATTAGCGAGAATCCATAAGTTGCGAAAATTGTAATTGGGCAGATGTTCCTGTGAGTGCTCAATTACCGTATCAACGAGACGCTCGGCGCGTGCACAGGAAATTGGAAAATCATATTGTTCGAGTTCCCCCGTCTCTTCTAGTGTGACAATTTGATCGTGGTGACCATCACTTAGATGAAGTACAAGATCTTCCTCGATTAGAGTTTGTTTTTTCAAAGTCCGTTGAGCGGGCAACTGTCTGAAAGGTACAACCTTCTCTTCAATCGCCTCAACACAAGCCTTCCAAAGCCCACCAGTCTTAGCAGCAGCTTTGGCGGCCCGCTTGTATTGATTTTTCTCATCTACGAGATGAATAACTTCGGCCTCCAGTTCCAAGATTCGATCATTCGTTGGGTCATGCTTGATTTTCTTTCTCTGCCCGCCCTCGTGATTGCCATGTATGTAACCATGTGGCCAAGATACATCCTTTCGAGTTCGTTCGTTGGCGATGTCAGAAACAAGACCCCGGCTGACATTAAATTCATTCGCGAGTTGGGTTAATGATTTATCCCCTTTCGCGATCTGTATCTTCAAAGAAGACACCTGCTTTTTACTCAGTATCATCTGCGCTCCTTAATCATCGAATCCAGACAAAGCACCCATCGTCATGAGTTCTAATTTCCGGTTGGCTTGAAGCACAACACGAACCTTTTCATCACTCGGTAAATGATAGATGTCAACAATCTTGCACCCTTTATTCTCATCCATACCCTTTCGATGGATACGGTCTTCAGCCTGTGAACGAGATTCGGGGTTGAAGTCGTTGCTCCAAAACACAGCCATGCGTGCTTCTGTCAAATTAAGGCTCAAACCACCTGACTGTGGGTGAGCTACAAACGCCACCTGCTGGTGGTGTTCCATATCAGCCCAATAATGTAAGGGCTTATTCGTTTTGATAGTCTTCCCGGCTTTGTCAATAACTTGCCACCCACGGCCATCGCACTGGACAACATCCCAGCCTTCTTTGCGACAGATACCTTTGATACGGTCAATACTTCCTTGAAAGCCAGCAAAGATTACTATCCGTCCGGTTTCCTCGCACTGTGCTAGTCGAGCCTTGAGTTTTCCTTCTTTTGGACAAGGCACCTCACGAGCCACTCGCTTCATATTGTTAACTTGACGCGACCCCTTGCATCGTGGGCAGTCGACAAATTCTTCTCGAAGAGTCTTGGTGTACTCTTCTTCAAGTAAGTCGATGGCGCGAATTGGTTCATCAGGCTGATCCGGATCAAACCACGTTAGAACTTTGCCGGGCTGTTCAGAACCTGCGCATGTTGGGCACTGTTTAACACCGTGCGGTACATCCTTATACATGAAGCCATCGCTAAGTTCGCGAAGCCACGTGATGCCCGTCATTACATTCGGGGCACCTTTAGCCACGGTCTTTGCAACACGTACTGTCGAGGGTGAGGGTTCACAATGGTCGATCTCGTAAACCTTGTCGGGCAATGAGAGGACGTCTTTTTTGTGAATAATAGTGACGAGCCCTTGAAGCCTGTCGTACATGTGCAAAACTTCATTGGATGACTTTTCAAAGTCGTGGTGCGAACGGTCGGGATAATCCATGTCCCAAGCATGATTACCATCTTCACGAGTATGCGAACAAACTGCACACTTATTTTCATTGTCTTTCCACCCAATACGGACGTTAATAATGTTGTCGGGTAATTCTTGACGAACCATAAATCCCAATCGGGCTTCCAACTGATCTTTCGAACCTTCCTTCAAGAAACCTGGCCACGCAATTTCACATTGCTTCCACCAATCGAGAGGGGACTTGGGAGAAGGTGTACCAGACATCTCAATCACAAACCCGCTCATACCATACTTTGCACGTATGTTATCAGCCAAGTCTTGTGCAGCTTGTGATCGCTGTGCTGTCGGAGACTTTAGTCTCGACGACTCATCAAAGATTACACCACCGGGAACTGGACAAGTATCGGGGCGGGTTTGCATGTGTGAAAGCATGCGTTCGTACGTAGTCAACAACACATTGTGTTCGCCGGCCTGCGCAGCCTCGGTGAGAGCCTTGCCATTCTTCGGGATACACCACGAAAGTGAAAAGTTCCATTTTTCCCACTCACGCTCGATGTTTTCCAAACTCTTGAGAGGGCCGACCCAAAACCACATATCAAGGCCAGACATTTCCATCACCGACTGTGCGGCTAATGTTTTGCCCGTTCCCATTTCCGCGCCCCAGATCTGGTAATGGTACGTTAGACCCGTGTCTCCCATATACTTCTGGTGGTCCATCAGGGGATGATCATATTCGTAATGAATTAGATCTCGATCAAACCACTCATATGGGTTCTGCCCCATAAGATACTTGAGTTGGAACCAATTGCGTTGACAGTTATCAACTGTCCAAACTTTACGCGGATTCTCTCGACGAAAACCTAACCACTTTGCGCCCTGCATCGCCTTAATCTCGTTCTTGAGATGGAAGGGCGATTTCTTAAACTCAATCTCAGAGGGGCTTACAACAAGCGTAGCCGGGTTTTTAATACGGAGGCCACCTTTGGTTTCCGTAAACAATTGGGTTTCAAGAACCTGTTTTTCAATCTTTACTTGTGCTTGGGTCATGCTAACTCAAAGTCAAAATGTTTGTTCTGATGTGTTTCATTGATACTATTGATCACAGTTGCATGAGAACAACCACTCGCGGCAGCAGCCTCTTGGATTGAACGAAACCAT
>SDBT01009841.1_pt1 | contig 15475 bp, 19 predicted proteins | sample 2277101 | NCBI WGS metagenome assembly SDBT01 (sample SAMN10404973, study PRJNA504765) | marine sediment metagenome | isolation source: marine sediment core GS10_PC15, 103 cmbsf | place: Arctic Ocean: Southern Knipovich Ridge | collected 2010 | reverse complement strand
TTCTTTAGCAAGGATATATGGTGAAATAGGAATTTTAGGAGAAAATTCTAAGTTATATTTTGCTGTGGCAGATAGTTCTAAGAGCCTTCAGGATAGAATGGTAATTGATAAAGGCGGCAACGTTGGCATCGGACTTACTACGGTAGACGCCAATTATAAACTTATTGTTAGGCGGGCAGCCGACGTAAATCTTGGTATTGGCCTTCAAAGTTCTGAGTTGGCGATTGCGGCATTTAATGATGCCCTATCTGCTAATATCCCACTGAGATTTTATGCTTCTGAATATAACCTTTTGAATGGCCCCGTAGGCATCAACACAACTACACCATTATCTAAACTTTCAATAAACGGAGGTTTACACGTCGGCGGAGATAGTGATGCTGGTGATAATAATTTGTTAGTTGATGGCACTATCGCTTCCGGCCCGCACACGATAACAACAACAGGTACAACATTAGGCATAGATATAGATGGTGTAACGGCAGCCAGGATATTGATGACAAATGAGACTAATGGCGGGGGAAATCCTACCGGGGCGGTTATATTTCAAGTCGGAGATGCGGCGACAAGAATATTTTATACAGCAGCCACGCCATTTGAATTAAGAACATCAGCTTTGGTCGACATATATGGCAATACTCCCGGCAACAGCGATATTTTAAGATGGACGTGCGATGGTACTGGCAATGTTGTCGGCGTAGGAACGCTGACAGGGCATACCACAATAACGGCAACCGACCTTGTGGCTAATGACGATGTAACTGTAGGCGAGAACGTTGTCCATCAAGGCGATGCGGATACTTATTTGGCATTTGGTATTGACCAGATAACTTTATATGCAGGCGGCTATCCTTCATTTATTGCGGTTGTAGATAAGGGAGCCCCCGAGATAGGCTTTTTTAGCCAAACTCAAGCACAGCAAGCACATATAATTGATGCTGATGGAACTTTGGCACAACTTGAAGTAAAGTTTAATACTTTATTAGCGGATTTGGAAGGATATGGATTACTTGCAGCAGCATAAATGTATACGATGTAGCCATTGCTGCCGAGTAGCTTTTGGAATATGGCAGGAAGCAGAACTGGCAGATGAACAGATTGAATTATTACAATCAGAACGAAGTAAACACCCGAAAGGTGTATTGCGAAATTGTAACGGATATAAAGGCCCGTGTGATATGTTTGTAGAACCAAATATATGTTTGATACGTGAATTACTTGGCTATGAGTTTACGCCGGAAAGGTGCAAGAATTATGGATGCAAAAAGACTCACTTTTGAGTTCGCTGATTGGCCGAGTTCTGTAGCGGCCAGACTTGCAATAACAAAAGTGCCGTTAAAAGACGGTGAACCTGTTATGACCGAGGACGAATGGACGATAGAGGGCATAAAGGATAAGTTGCAAAAGGACTACGAAAAGGGTGCGGTGCAGGCGGAGTTAGACAAACTTGCAATAAACGATAATGCGGTAACATTAGTTAAGGAATAAGACAATAGCTGACTTAATCGTACAATCTTTTAACGCGGGAGTATTCGCACCGGACCTCGATGGCCGCAGCGACCTTGAGAAATATTACTCTGCCTGTCGGATTCTTGATAACATGTTCCCCACCCGGTACGGTCCAGCCGTGCGCAGGCCGGGCTTGAAATTCGTCGCTGAGGTCAAGGACAGTTCTAAGGTTACGAGGTTACTGCCGTTCAAATATTCTACGGTCCAGGCGTATATTTTAGAGACCGGGGATGAGTATTTGAGGTTCTATAAAGACAGGGGGCAGATAGTATATTTCAATTTGACTATAGATTCTGGCCCTGCCCCGATTGATTTTCAGGAAGGAGTTACTTTAACCGGTACGACAAGTGGGGCGACTTGCATCGTAGAATCCAAGACCAGCAGCACCGTATACGTCTGTAAATATATGCAGGGCACTTTTACGGACGGTGAGGTTATTAGTGATGGAACGAATAGCAGGGATTGCGGGGCAGGCTATCCGATTACAGCTAATAGTAATACACCCGTTGAGATTTCGTCCTCTTATTTAGAAGCCGATTTGTTTGGCATTCAGCGTATCCAGTCGGCGGATGTGATGTACGGGTTTCATTCCAATTATAACCCTCGAAAACTGATGCGGCATTCTCACGACCATTGGGATTTACAGGATATTGTTTTCGATTGGCCGCCATTTCTTGATAGTAACACAGAAAATATTACATTAACTTTTGTGGGGGCTTCTGAGAGTTTGGGGGCTTTGGCAGGTAACAGAATTGCTCATTATAAGATGAATGATGATGCAGCCAACACGACAGTTACAGATGAATCAGGCAGTTATGATGGCACGGCTGCCCGAAATACAAATCTTTTAAGTAGTGATGGGAAAATAAATGCTACATTAAATTTCAACGGAACATCTGATAAAGTTGATTTAGGTAATTCAGTTGCCGTTACTGCTGAATTTTCGGTTGCCTGTTGGGTTAAAATGAACAACTTTGGGGTCGTAGGAAAGTCTCGCCCCTTTATTTCTGATTGGAATACTTGGAGTTTAGGTTCACAAAAAGGGTTTCTTCTTAGAACTTATCAAAATGAAAAACATCCACGGTTTACCGTTTGTGATGGCACAAATTATTATGGAGTAATTAGTACTGAGAAATTGGCTCTTAATACTTGGCATCACATTGTAGGTACTTTCGAAGCGGATACTACATTTGCAATATATGTTGATGGTGTAGTAACAACTGCTACGCCCCCGTCTGCTTATAGCAGGGAAGCGGCCACTTCAATTTTTATGGGATATAGTGGCATAAATGCAGGATACTTTGATGGCGCAATTGACAATGTGGTAATTTTTGATAAGGCTTTATCACAAGCAGAAGTTGATGCTTTACGAGTTGAAACGCTAACTTCCTCTCAAAGTCTTTTTACTTCAAGTCATGTTGGCTCATATTGGTTATTAAAGCATCCAAGAACAGCGGACGAAGCGACCGTACCCAATAAAGTAGGTTCTGCCGAAGCAGACGATTTTCTTGATGCTGATGGCGAGGTTACTGATTGGCTGAAAGATGTGAAAGGGCCTTGGAAAGTCAAGACCGCAGGGGTTTGGTCGGGACAATTCCTGTTTGAACGAAGTTACGACGAAGGGGCGACATCTCATACATTAGAAACACTCGTATCTAATAACACAGAAGAAGTCAATTTTAATGTTGAGGGGAACGAAGAGGAAGGAGACGCGTGGCTCAGAGCAAGAATGCTCGATAATGGTTCGATAGCAGTAGCGGGTGATTGTGAACCAACTCTTACATGCGAACGGTTCTATCATTACGGAATTTTCAAAGTAACCGCTTTTACAAGTGCAACGGTAGTAACCGGTGAGGTCGTAAGGACAATAAATAGCGAATCTGCTACCAAGTTATGGTCAGAGGGCGCATGGTCTGATGAGCGGGGGTATCCTTCCACGGGCACGTTCCATGAAGAACGGCTTATGACAGGCGGTACGCAGTTTGAGCCGCACAGTATAAAAGGCAGCAGAACCGCTGATTGGGAGAATTTCAGGACTGATTCTAAGCTTGCCGATGATAGTATTTCGTATTCATTGGCCGCCAACGAAATGAACGCCGTCAGGTGGCTTATATCCAAAGAGGTTCTGCTCTTAGGTACCGCCGGGGCTGAGTGGAAGTTGGGGTCATTCGATTCAGACCAACCGCTAACGCCCGGAAATCCCATAAAGCCGCGTGTTCAGACTACTTACGGCAGCAAAGATATTCAGGCAATAATGTTAGCGAACATAGTTTTATTCGTACAGGCCGAGGGCAAAGCGGTTAGGGGTGCTCAGTATATATTCGACCGGGGCGAATCCGGTGGTTACGACGCGCCGGATTATACTACTTTAGCCAACCATATCACCGAATCCGGGATAGTCAGTATGGCTTACCAACAGCAACCCGAACCGGTTTTGTGGTGTGTATTGGACAATGGAAATCTTATTGGCATGACATTCGAGCCGGGCGAAAAAGTCTGGGGATGGTTCAATGTAGTTACCGATGGTCTGGTTAAAGACGTAGCGGTAATACCCGGTGTTAGTGAGGACGAGGTGTGGGTAATTGTCGAACGTACGATAGACGGTGATACCAAGAAGTATATCGAATATTTCACGGCCCGAGACTGGGGCAGCGACCAGGCGGACTGTTTCTTTGTGGATTCCGGTCTTAGTTTCGATGGCGGCGACCCGATAACGATTACAGGTCTAACCAAGGCCAACCCCGCTGTGGTTTCAGCAACGGCTAATGGATTCAGCGACGGCGACCAGGTAAAAATCGTGGGCGTTGCCGGTATGATTGAAATCAACAGTAAAGTCTTTACCGTCGCCAGTGCCGCAGCAGACACTGTTGCTCTGAAAGACAAACTCAATACAATCGATTGGAGTACGTTAGGTGAGGATTATACCGCCTTTGCGTCTTCCGTTACCGGTGATGTCAAGTGGGACAGTTACGAGGTTACGGGCGTAAGCACCGCTGATATTGCCAAACTTGCGACAAGGGGTACTGTAACGGGAACGGGCATACCATCGGATACCACTATCACAGCGATAGGCGATGATTCGTTTACAATGTCCGAGAAAGCTATAGCGACCAATGATACGGTTACTATCACGGCCAAGGGCAGGATTATGCAGGTCGATAACGCTTTTTCCGGACTCGACCATCTTGAAGGCAAAACTGTATCTGTCTTAGGTGACGGTTCTGTCCATGACGATGTAATAGTGAGGTCCGGCGCTGTTACCCTGACAGACTATTTTAATAAAGTCCATATCGGTTTACCTTATAAATCGAAATTACAGCCCATGAAATTAGAGATACCGGGCGCTAATATAAGGGGTAGAGTCAAGAGAGTTCATAAATCGATATTCTCATTTGAAAAGACTTTAGGCGCGCGGTTCGGCATGGACGATGGTAGTAAGTTAGATACTATACCATTCCGTGTGATAGATGATACCACCGGCGATCCACCGCCGTTGTTCACAGGCGAAAAGGAAATGAGTTTCCCCGGTGGCTACCAGAAAGAGGGCAATGTTTACGTCGAACAAGACCAGCCTTTACCGATGTCGGTAAGGTCGATTACTGCGAGGTTAGCGATATATGAGTGATATGATATTTAGACAATTCAAGTTCAAAGACGGTCTTGCTCTGAAAGACAGGCCCAATCAGAAAGGTTTGAAGGGCCATAAGGACTATGAGAAATGGCTGAAACACAATATGGAAAACGGCCCGTGTTGGACGGGTGAACTCGACGGTGAGGTAGTTGGTTGTGGTGGTATCGTGATTCACTGGAAAGGATTTGGCGAAGCGTGGGTAATAATGCCGGAGGGAATAGGCACAAAGAGTATAGACCCACAATTAGCTAAAGCGAAGTTATACGAGATGATTGAGGACAATGACTTGAAAAGAACACAGATTACACCGCGTTGCGATTGGCCGCCGGGATTGAGTTATGCCCGGTTCTTAGGGTTTAAGGTCGAGGGCAAGCTAAGAAAATATATGTTAGACGCAGACGGTACGTTGGTAGATTGTTTTATGATGTCGATTATTAGGGAGTAATGATATGCCTTTAGGTGGAATGAAACCGTTGAATAAAGCGTTTGGCCGACTGACACATATTCCGCGCCAGTTGAATGTACTGCCGGAATCAACTCAGTCTATAACTAAGACAAAGAGGCGTTTGTTTGGCAGGCGAAGAACGACAGGCCAAACCGGGCCAAGTAGTATATTGTAGGAGATAAATTATGCCACCAGCAGTATTATTAGCGGCGGGTATAGGGATTCAGGTCGCGGGTACTCTGCAAGCAGGCAGAGAAGCCGAAGCCCAAGGTAAATCTCAAGCAGCATGGGACGAATACAATGCTAAACTTGCCGAGCGCCAAGCCGTAGAGACACAGGAGGCCGCCGCTGAAGAGGAACGTAAGTTACGAAAAGGCGGAGCGCGTTTGAAAGCTCGCCAGCGTGTAGGTTTTGCAAAGGCAGGTGTAACTTTTGAGGGTTCACCGATGGCGGTTCTGGAAGAGACGGCTTCTGAGTTGGAACTGGACGCTTTACAGATTAGGCGTGGTGGTCAAGTGGGCGCTCAAGAGCTAAAGGCTTCGGCTGTTCTTAGCCGATTGAAAGGCAAGAGTGCCATATTGAGAGGCAGGGCGAAGCGCAGGGGGTCTTATTATAAAGCGGCAGGTATAGGTTTGACAGGATTTGGAGGCCTTTAATGGCAGAGATACCGGAATATTTTGCAAATGTACCACAGAGGGTTACACAGTTGCCACGCGCTCCATCTGCCCAGTTAGCTGATGTAGGGCAGGGAATAGAGGCGCAAGCCATAGCGGGAGTGGGTGGGGCGGTTTTCCAGATAGGCCAAGAACGAAAAGACGTAGCCGATGATTTGAGTCTCGCTACTGCAATAAACGAACTGAATGAATCTGTTTTCAACGAGCAAATCGCTCTTCAAAAACACCAGTTTACTCATCCTAACGACTTTGCCGCTGCCGAAAAAGGCTTTGAAAAGAGACGCAAACTCGAAGTAACGCGAATCGCTGCCGGTCAAAATCCTGCTGTAGCTGCGAGGTTAAAAGAATACGGCCTTAACAGTGAAATCAGGGACAGGAGATTCTTCCATAATATAGTATTCAGCAAACAGCAGAGGTTCAATGTAGCCGAACTCAACCGGCTGTGGGGCGAGAAGTTTCAGCAGTTTATCGGAAACCCGACAGAATTGAAAAGCGAACTGACTACTTTAATAGAACAGTACCGGCCCTGGCTCAATCCTTCTTATGCGCAGAGGCTTTTTTCAAGTATTGATAGTGAAATAGCGAAATATTCCATAGAAAACCTTAAACCTGTTTTAATTGCAGCTATCGAAAAAGAGGGTAACAAGGAAGCTGGTTATGATATTCTTAATGCAGAGACAAAGCGGTTTGTCGAAATCGGTGCTTTGACTGAAGCTGAGGCGGCAGAAGCCAATAAAATGCTCGGAGACTGGATAGATAATTATGCGGCTGGGAGAATCAAGCAGGGGAAAGAGGCGGTAAAACTAACAACCCGTCAGTCGTATCAGAACTTAATGCCCACGCTTCTTGACCCCGCATTAGCGCAACAACGTTTTGGTCTTGTTGAGGAAAGTCGTTTACTGAAAGCTGATAAAGAATTGTGGCAAACATACATAAAGGGTTCTTACGGGGACGCGCCTACAGAAAACACACCGCAAGGGCATTTAGACGCCACCGGCGCCGCCCTTGACGCCGCTACATTACAGATGTCGCCAAAAGAAGCATACGATGCGGTATTGACAGCAAGATTTGTTGATAAAACTATTACAGACAACCAATTCAAATGGGCGATAGATAAGATAGAAAATCCTTACCCACCGCATTTAGTAGGGGATATTAGTGCAACTCTCAATTCTAATACGAAAGATTTTAATGCGTGGTACAGGCCGGACGCAGAGCGAAACACAAGAGTTAATGAATCGTTAATTGCGTGGGTTGATGAAGTGATTAAGCGGGACAAAGTTCCTCTCTTTGATTTCAAAAAACAGATGCACGCTCAATCTTCACAGTTCAGGGTTGGTAACGACCGATGGTATGACATAGGCCAAATTATCTATCGTGGCGGCTGGGAGTGGGAAGTGGTAGGCTTTGATGATGATGGCGAACCGATAGTAGAGGAGATAACCCGCTAATGGTACTTCTCAAGGACATCCCGCAAGCCCCTCTTAATCCCGAAGAAGTGGAACTTTTGGCTAACGAGGAGTTTGACTACGCTGATAGAGAAAAGGTTTCTATGCGCGAGGCCCGGCGCAAAGTTATGGAGAATAGAAACGACGTGCATACTCGCCGAGGTCTTGCCGAACTCAACAGGGTATTCGGTACGAGCTTTGAAACTCGGGCGCCGACCTTTGATTATTTAAGCGGCGGAACAGGCGAGTTTACTTTCAGAGAAAAAGCGTTTGAAGTTGCCAAGGCGGGACATAGGGGATTGGGTAATATTGTTAAAGTTCCCGGCATTGCATTGAAAGCCATTGGCGAGTTACCTCTTAATAGGGCGGAGATTGAGAAACTAAAGGAATCACCACATCCTATCCAGCGTTTTCGTGCCAAGGCTATGAAAAGCCCGATAGGCCGAGCAGCGCGTGCCGCTGGAGATATGTTAAGGCGGGCGGGTAATAGTTATATAGATATGGTCAATGGAATGACTATTGGTGAATCACTCGAATCACGGGTTACACGCGAGCAGGACTTCATGCGTGCCCCGTTTTATAGAACATCTATGGCTGTCGGCGAATCTGTACCTACTTATGGGTTAGCGGTGGCCACCACACTCACCACAGGCAATCCAAATCTCGGACTACTCGTTTTGGGCACAACCACAACGAGTTCAGCCTATGAAAAGTATCGTGATGACGGTATCGACCCGGACTTAGCCTTAATTGGTTCGGTTCTTGAGGGTACTATCGAGATGGTAACGGAAAAAGTGCCTATGGATATGCTGATGAAAGACGCAGGGCGACACTTTGTAATCAGGGCTTTGCGTTTAGGTACAGCCGAATCTTTTCAGGAATTACTTGCACAATTAGGCCAGAACTACGTTGATGCTATAACAAGAGACGTTGACCCGGAAGATTTAGGTACGGTTTTCGCTGCCGCGAGTCAGGAATGGGCTATTATATCGCAAGGCTGGCAGGATGCTATGGCGGCTGGTTTTGTTATGGGTGGCGGTGCGGCTGCGTTTTCAGGTTCGTCTGATTTTCGCACAGCGGACGAAATGTTCATAGATTATGGCGTTACACCTCGAAATACCGGAGAACTGATGTTTATGATAGAGAAAGTCCGGCAAGAGGTCAGGGAAGTCGAAAAGGCGGCAAAAGAGGAGTTAGCCCCCGCCGAGAAGCCCGCAGAACCCACGACAGAGGCCGCTGCCGCCGCGCCAGTGGCCGAACGGCCCACCAAGCCTACCAAAGTACCCCCCGCACCATCTGAGGCGAAAGAAGTGGATTTACCCGCAGGCAAGGAAATAGGCGCCGGTGAAGAAAAGCCCAGAGGCACGTCTGTCAGCGTCATGGCGCAAGCGATTGAGAACGAGATTGTAGAGGAAAACAAGGCCCTGTACGACGAGATACCAACCTATCGTGCTATGAACATGAGAGAACAGGCCGAAAAAGCCTTAGCCTTAATTGAAAGCGATGTAGAACGCGCCAAACGAATAGCGTTTTATCAAGAACCCGCCCCGCCAGATTTGTTCCCTGAAAACGTGTTTACTGCTTTACGCACCTATGCCAAAATGACTCTCGATGTTGATTTGATAATGGATTTAGCTCTCAACGAAGACACGGTTAGAGAGCATACCATTATGGGCAAGCGGATAAAGTCCTTAGATACAGACCAGGACTATGCCGACCCGGTTCGGGCGATAAGAGAAGTAGTTGACGCCCGCAAGGATAGTATGGTGCGTAAGGGCAAAGATATATCCGCTCTTGAAGCCAAGTTCAGAGATTTGCAAGCTGAACTCGACAGAACAAAAAAAGCGTTTGGCGAACACACCAAGAAAACAAGACGGGCCTACGGCACAAAGAACAAAATCGTAACCCGTTCAGAATACGACAATATCATAGACCGGCGCAAAAAAGACGCAGGCGGTATGGTGCATATAAAGAATATGGGCGCCGCTTACGTTCCTAACGCGCAGGATTTTACTGATATGGCAAAGATAGGAATGTTCCACCTTGAAGCTATGGGCAGGGATTTTGCTAAGTGGTCGTACCAGATGACCAGAGATTTCGGGCAATGGATTACACCTCATCTGGAAAAAGAGTACAACAGGGCTCTCAAGCAAGCCGAAAAAGCAGGCGTAGCAATACCCGAAGCCAAGCGCCTGACTACTAAAAAGAAAAGACTTGTAACGGTTACAGGTAAAATTGAGGCCAAACTTGACGACCTCGACCTTGCCAAAGTACCGCGTATCCCGATAGAACTCGACGCCGAAGGCCAGAAGTTACAGGACGCTTACGACCTCGCCAGAGAGAAGTATAAAGCTGCGCAAGCGGTCGCTAATATCATCACCGAAGAGGAAGTCCGTATTATAGCGCAGTTGGCAAAGGATGCCGCTGAGCGTAAGGCAAGGATGGATAAATCCAAACGGCGTACAGAGGGGCAAGGCGCTACACCGACCGAGCTGGAATATGGCGTGGCGTTATCTATGTTCCTTGAATACGTCAACGACTTAAAAGCAGAAGCCAACAAAAGAACGATGAGAGAAGTTATTAAGAACTATTTAGTAAATCCAATAGATTTCATAAGTGATTTCGCTGGAACTCTAAAGGCGGCAAAGGCGTCGCTCGATAACAGTTTTCTTTTAAGACAAGGATTGCCGACGTTTTTGAAAGCAATTACGGGCCATGTACCATCCGCTAAAATATGGTGGAGGACTTTTATAAAATCATGGAAACTAATGTGGGGAACATTCCGCAAGCAAAAAGTAATGAGGGGTTTGTTCGCAGAGATGGTTTCCGACCCTGACTATGAGCTGTTGAAAAAGAGCAAAGTTGCGCTGAATGTAATCGAGGAAGAAATACCTGTTGATATACCGAGCAGGATACCGGGTTTAGGGATTTTGTTTAGAATGGGTGAAAATGCTTTTGTGGGGTCAGCCCGGTACATGAGATACCAGCTTGCAAAACAATATCTTAATGTATGGCGCAAGGGCGGGGTAGAGTTAAATAAAAAAGAATTAGAAAGCATAGGCAGATTAGCGAACTCACAAACCGGTAGAGGCGATATAGCGTCCAAGAGCCAAAAGCCCGGTCTTCTTAATAATCTATTTTGGTCGCCCCGTAACTTGCGGGCTTACGTCGATATATTGACAGTCCACGCTTTCGATAGGAACATGACAGCTTTCGCTCGCAAACAAGCCGCAATAAACCTTTTAAGGTACATATCCGGCGCGGCCATGATTCTTACTATAGCAAAATGGTGGGATGACGACAGTGTTACATGGGATGCTAATAGCGCAGACTTCGGCAAGATTAGAATAGGCGATACAAGGTTCTCTGTTGGTGGTGGGATGGGGGTTTTGGTTGTATTAGCTTCTCGGCTTGTAACCCGCAAGTTCACAAGTAGCACCACTGGTAAAACAAAAACCATCGACTCTCGCAAGTTTGGCGCGATAGGTGGCAAGGATTTGGTGTTCAACTTTGTAGAAAACAAACTCTCCCCGGCTTCGCAATTAGCGGTATCTATCATTGACCAGCAATCGTGGGAAGGTGATCAACTAATAATTCCCCAGATGATAGACGACGCACTGACCCCCCTGATTATCCAGAACGTAATGGAAACCGGAAGTTCCGATGATGCCGCAAACGTATTAGCCGCATTAATAGCAGAGGCTATGGGTGTAAATGTCCAGACTTACGGCGGAACAAGAACAAAAAAAAGAAAAAGATATTAGGAGATAGACCATGACATTAGCAAGTACAACGCCACAAATAACGTACAACGGCGACGGCAGTACGGTCGAGTTCGACTTTGCTTTCAAGATGTGGACGGCAACGGTGTCGGATGAGTTGGCTGTTATAATCGACGAAGGCGAAAGTACAGAAGAAACGCTTATTTACGGTACAGACTATTCTCTCAGTGCGCCCAATAACGATTTCTCGTCCGGTGGTACGGTAACGGTGGAAGAAACCTACACGTCGGCCCAGACGATAACTATCAAGTCGAGCTTAACCCGCAGCCAGGAGTTTGGTTTTATAAACAACGACAAGCTGGACGTTCCGAACTTAGAGACCGCCGCCGACAGACTGATTCGCATAATTCAGGAGTTGGAACTTTCAGGGGCTATCGAGCAGACGGCGATTACGGACTTCTACAAAACACAGTTAACCAAAACGACCGCAAAGGCGGCGAGAGAAACATTAGTGATTTACCCTCCTGTATTAGTTTATGAAGGGGAAGTTCTCGTGTACGAAGACGAAGTGCTAATTTATGTTTAGGAGCAAATAATGTCAAGAGCAAAAGAAAAAGGTATCATGTTGTTGAGTTCAACGTCCGCCGTCAATATGGCAACTGGAGCGAAACAGGTTCTCTACACTCCCCCTCCGGGCAAAAGAGGTATTCCTACAGAGGTAGTGGTTAGAGACCCGTCAGCTACTATGGCCGGCTGTGATGACGTCGATTTCGGCACAGGCGCAAACGCGACCACATGGCTTAACAACGAAACGGGCCTCGGCGATATGACAGCGACTGATGACTTTATGGTATTGCGCGCCGATAGCGACGAGTACACTATTATTGACGGTGATGCTGCGGCCTTGGCGGATCGCCAGTTCGGTATCAAAGTAATTGACGGTTCTGATGGAGCGGCTACGGCAACAATCGATGTATTCGGTTATGAATTCGATAGCTGATGAAAACTGAGGTAATACTTAGACGGGTCAAGCCTGAGGCCGTAGAGAAGTTACAGGCCGAAGTCGCTGCTTTGGAGCTTGACGTAGCCGAGAAGCAGAAGATAATAGACAAATTGCAGACAGACCTTGGCAAACAGGATGTCAGGCTGAAAGCAGTTGAAAACACAATAACCCCTACTTAATGGAGAAGTGAAAATGAATACAGTGTATACATGGAACGCCAAAAGGAAAATATGGCGAAAGGATTCGTGGTTTTCGACTATAAAGAGGTGGTTTCGCGGAGAAAAGTTTTTAGCTAATTCCTACTTGATATACGGAGTGGGGATATTCGGGTCTGCTCTATCTGCAGAATGTATAAAATGGATTTACGATAACGAAAAAAGGTTGCTTGATTAGGAGAAGTGAAAAATGGCAAAGAGCAAAAAAGTGAAAGCAAAACAGAATCTGGCGAAGAAAATAGAGCGGCCAGCGGCGCCGAGAATGGGTCCAACTCCCCAACAGGATTTAGCATTACTTGACCGAGCGGTTGCCTTAGCGCCACTCGACAGGCCGGGCCATATTCAGATACAAGGCGCAATAGCTCGAATCGGCAGGGAGTTACAGGAATTTGATACTCTGAAGAAAGGGAAGTTGGATGGCAAAGCGTAATGGGACATGGAAAATTGCAGGATTGATATTCGTGCTAATAGGCTTGTTAGTAAGCGGCATTACTGGATATACAAAAGCAATGGTAAGAATTGCGGTTACTGAAACAGAGGTCAGCCACATCAAGGACGATGTAAAAGAAATCAAGGAGGATGTGAAAGAGATATTAAGGACTGTCAAGGGGAAGTGATGGACAATAACGTCCGCCCATTCGATGAAAAGCAGGAAAGCCAGAGCATTATAGAAGATATGCTGAATCATTGTTCATCATTGAACGCCCTTGCGCATAGTCTCAACAATCAAGTGCCGTTAGGTCTCGACGATAATCTCGAAATAGGGCAACTCTGGTCAGAAATAGAGACCCTTGAACAGCAAGTTCACAAAGTAAGAGGACACATTGAGAAAATCAGAGCAAATACATAAAGGACATTATAGCTGATTTTCAATCTCTCTCCTCCTGAACCGGGTTCCGAGAAGTTTGCGAACCCGGTTTATTTCGTAGAACTTTTCACGGCCTGAAATCCGGCTGAATTTTTTACAAAGTTTTTTCTGCTATAAGTCCTTATATATCCGCCGCTTATATTCTTGACAAGACTTTATTTTATAAAGTTCTTGACTTTTGCGGGCTTTGTGATAAGATTGAAACCATGATAAGACGCTATGCACAATCGAATATTGTTACCCTCCGCAAAATCCTGTCGGGCGGGCTCCTCCTTGTGCATAGCGCGCAACTCTGCTCGACAGGTATTTTATTGAAAGGATAAGGAAATGGATGTTCAAAAAGCATACGACATGGAACAAGACCGAATTGAAAACAGCGATATGTCTGATGAGGAGAAACAAGAGGAGCGAATGGCCCTTGACGACCAGATGAGGGAACACGAATACGCAAGACAGGCCGAACATGACGATATTGATAGAAGATATGGGCATTAGCGTCAGTATAGAGAAAGGGTAAGATATGACAGACAAATACATTTTAGATGGGCATGAAGTTGTTGCATGTATTGATTTGCTGGAATGGGCAGGATGGTTTGAAAAAGCGGATAGACATGTAACCAAAACAATGATAGGCGATATAAGAGTATCCACCGTGTTTTTGGGGCTTGACCATAATTACGGGGATGGCGCTCCCGTTCTGTTTGAAACAATGATATTCGGCGGTAAGTTTGACCAAGAAATGTGGCGATATTCAACATGGGAAGAGGCTGAAAAAGGACACGAAAAAGCGGTGGAAAAAGTAAAAGCGGACCTTTAACAGGAGACAAGACATGAACGCAGAACAAATCAAAGCAAAAATTGCGGTGTACGAATGTGGCGAAAAAAACATAGCCGAGAAAAAGGCTAAGTTACAGTCCGAGTTATCCGCCCTTGCCAAGCCGGAGTTGGATTATTCCAAGACAATAATTGCGACAGGTCAAGGTGAAGTTTATGTGTTAGTGGCGCATTGTAACGCTGGGTCGTATACAGTCCAAGGATATGACTGGTTAAGGCTTTCTGATGGCAAGTTTAATAGCAGCCATTGTTGGTCAACCCCTCAAGAGGCCATAGCTTGTTATAATAATGCCAGAAATATTGACTTCAAAGACATATTCCTCGCAGCGATGAGCGAGCCGCTGGAAGAGTTTACGATAGATGATAAATTAAGTAACGTAACCACGATGCGGGTCGAGACAACGAAAGATGGAGGAACAGATATTAAAATATCAATGAAACAAGTCGTCGACGGCACTGAAAATCAGTGTTGGTTTTATGCATCTCTTGACGAATACGCCGAGTTCTGCAAGCAGGCCAATCAAGTTCTCGCCACGGCCAAGCGAAAGGCGGGGCAATGACCTACAGAACATACAGCCCAAGAACAGGCTGTCCGGGCCTCGACAAGAAAATAAGAGATGGCGACGTTTACAAGGAATACCCGGATGGGGAGTGGGTAAAAAGGGAAGTTGATATTGAACCAGAAGAACAGGAGAACGAAAATGATTAATAACGAACGATATAATGAGGTTTATGTGGGTGGCGGGAAAACAATAACCGTCGCTACCAATTCGCAGACTAAGGTATTTGATATACCGAAAGCACTGACGCTTTTCGAGAAAAACAAAGCAATGGAAATGTCTATGGGCATGGCTGAGGATTGGTTTTTCACGGGTCAGCAAGTTAAGTCAAAGGAAGATATAGAAAACTTCCCCCTCATGGCTTCTCGGTGGGCCACTCCTGTAATAGAAATCAATGGCGACAGGGAAGATTGTTATATCGCTATCGACAAAGCGCACTACGGTACGATTCACGGCTACGGATTTAAGGGCGGAATAGGTAAGGCAGATTTTTGGCTTACTAATTTTCACAAACGATGGAGAAAGCTAAAATATGAACCTCTCAAAAAGTTCTGGGCCGAAGTAGA
>SDBT01009839.1_pt1 | contig 15478 bp, 13 predicted proteins | sample 2277101 | NCBI WGS metagenome assembly SDBT01 (sample SAMN10404973, study PRJNA504765) | marine sediment metagenome | isolation source: marine sediment core GS10_PC15, 103 cmbsf | place: Arctic Ocean: Southern Knipovich Ridge | collected 2010 | reverse complement strand
TAACATTTGAGGGAGACTTAAAAAAGTTTTCACCCTTTATCAAGCTGGGAGAATATATCCATATTGGTAAACAGACTAGTTTTGGATTGGGGAAATATGAAATAGTAGGGGAGATTTGATTATGAAAAAAATTCTCCTCCTTTCGATTAGCGGCTCTTCTATGCCGATAGTTAAGGTAGTGTTAAGGGAACGATTCTACCAGGTCAATAAACCGGTAACTTTTTGCGAAAAACCTAAAGGATCTGAGGAGTTTCTTAACCGGATGGTTAAGGCTTTTGGTATTATTATAGATAGACATCCCAAAGGAAGACCTCATAAAATAGAAAGCTAAGCTATATAAAAAATAGAATGTGCTGCCCCTATTTTCCTTATCTTATAAAGAAATTGTATATTTGATTGTTTTTTTCGAGTATCGGAGTTAATATTAATATAGTTTATAAGATTAACTGAAAATACTCTGTATTTAAAACAGCAAAAATGGGAAAGGAAACATTTAAAAGAGTGAAGGAAATTATGTTTGATCGCGAAAATAATAAACTTTATGATTTTTCTGAAGATATCCAAAAAAACAAATTTAAAGCAAAACCATTTTTAAAATGGGTTGGGGGGAAGAAAAAAATAATTCCTCAAATAAAACAATACATTCCAAAAAGTTATTGTCAATATTTTGAGCCCTTTATCGGTGGGGGAGCCCTTTTTTTTGACTTAGAACCGAAAAAGGCTTATATAAATGATATAAACAAGATCCTTATTTCGGCATATAAAAATATAAAAAATCACCCGCATGAGATTATTAATAAACTTGAAGATTTACAAAAAACATTTTATGAGAAAAATAATGAAGAGAGAAAAACTTATTTCTATGAAATAAGAGACGTTTTCAATAATACAGAATATGATTCATTTTTAAAAACATCCTACATAATATTTCTCAATAAGACTTGTTATAATGGAATGTATAGAGAAAATTTAAAGGGGAAGTTTAATGTTCCCTTTGGGAGATATAAAAACCCGAAAATACTTGATAAAAAAAACATATTAGCCGTTTCAAAATTACTTCAAAATGTTACGATAACAGGTTATTCCTTTGAAAAAGCCGTGGAAAATGCAAAAAGCATGGATTTTATATATTTTGATCCTCCTTATCATCCCTTAAGCATCACTTCTAATTTCACAAGTTATTCCAATGGTGGATTTACTGAAAAAGATCAAATTAAGCTTAGAGATGTTTTTAAAGATTTAGATAAAAGAAACTGTTTGGTTATGTTAAGTAATTCTGATACTGAATTTATAAGAGAAATTTACGAAGAATTTACCCAGAAGACTGTATCGGCTGCAAGATCGATCAATTGCAAAGCTGCCGGAAGAGGGAAAATTAATGAACTATTAATTATGAATTATTAAAAAATCGTATTACTAAGTTTTGAAGAACTAAAATAAAACAATAATTGGAAAAGGGAATGATGAGTGGAAACCCCACGGGCAAGCCCATGGCACCTTTCCACATTTCGAGCCGAGCTCGACGCCCTTCGGGCGAATTTCCATTCATCCACGGGTAAACCCGTGGTATTCTGCCCTTCGGGTTAATAAAATAAAAACAAACAGTACTACCATAGATAATGAAGAAAAGGATAAATTAATATTAGAAGAAAAACAAAAAGGAAATTCTGATTTTGAGATAGGTAAAAAATACGGGGTTTCTTATAAATATATTGAAGAGCTAGTTACAAGAAAAAAGGGAGTAAATATTAATAACTTCCACACAAAAAAAATAATAAATAATCTTAGCCCAAAAAATTTTCAAATACAAAAATCAACAGTGTGGAGTTTTAAACAAAGAGGCAATTGGGCTACTCATAGTGGGAAATACAGAGGCAATTGGGCTCCATATATCCCAAGAAACATAATTTTAAAATATTCAAAGCAGGGAGATTTTGTTTTGGATTATTTTTGTGGCGCCGGCACGACTGCAGTTGAAGCTAAGCTGTTAGGCAGAAGATGTGTGGCGTTGGATATAAATCCTCATGCAGCGGAACTAGCCAAAGATAATTCTAAATTTGAAATTATTCAACAATGTTTGGTCGATCTTAGCGATCAACCAAAAGAAGTCTATGAACCGGAAATATCCACAGGGGATGCAAGAAGTTTATTAAATATTAAAGATAATTCGATTGATTTAATATGTGCACACCCTCCTTATGCAAATATAATCCAGTATACAGACAATAAAAAAAATGATTTATCATTTTTAGATATAAATGATTTTTTAAGAGAAATGAAAAGAGTAGCTCAAGAGAGTTTTCGGGTATTAAAGCCAGGTCATCAATGTGCTATCCTAATTGGAGATACCAGAAAGAAGAAACACGTCATTCCCCTGGGTTTTGGTCTTATTGATGTTTTTCTAAGTGCCGGTTTTAAGTTAAGAGAGATGATAATTAAAAGGCAACATAACTGTAAAACAACCGGCTTTTGGTTTAATAATAGCATAAAATATAATTTTCTGTTATTAGCTCATGAATATCTACCTGTATTTGAAAAGCCAAAACAAAAATCAATAACTAAATCATCAGTAAATGGAAATTGTGAAAAATTATTTCCTTGTTTAACGATTCCCAAAATTAAAGAGAAAATTAGCTCTATTGAAACAGCAACTGTTTGGCTATTTCCCCCAAAGGATTTTGAGAAACACTTAAATAAAAATATCATATCAAGGTATTCGCCCCGTAATAATTATTTAACTTATAACTTTTCCGAACAATTTAATGAGGGTAGTAAATTACCAGAAAAAGAAAAGATAGATTTACTTTATCTTAAATTTCCCACAGGAAGAAAAGAACCTATAGATATAGATGGGTATGAAAAAGATGTAAAAAAATTAATTGATAAAGAAATAGATCATGTTGAGCCTAAAGGATTTATCGTAATTCAAGCTAGAGATTTAAGAACACAAGACGGATATATAATGCCTCTTGCAAAGAGATTACAAGATTTAATTAAAGATGATAGATTATGGTTAAAAGAAATTATTGTTGCCACAATAGAAAAAAGCAATATAGTAAATAATAATAAAAGTATAGATAAGTTTGATAATGAATATTTGTCTATTCATCATTGTTATCTCCTCGTTTATGAAAAAGTGAAATAAAAATGTTTAGGAGGTCTAGTCTGTGAAATTTTTAGATTTTTATAAAAATAAATTGAATTGTAACACCCCAGATGAAGTATTTGATTTACTAATATCAAAGTTAAAACCAAGCAATCGTTTATGGTCTTATTTTGTAAATTGGGAGAAGGTACTTTCGAATACAAAAAAAATTGAAGTGTCTTTGAATATTTTAAATTATCTTATTGGTAAAGATAATTTCGATGAAGAATTCAAATATTTAGTAAAGGAACATCCGGAGGTTACTGAAGCAATACCCGCCTTAGTGGTAAGGAGTGGTAACAAAGAAAAGGAATTAATTATTTTAGTAGATTTTAAAAATAAAAAACTAATGTATGAAAACTTTAATTTTCATAAAAAATGTCCTAATAATGAAGATATTGAAAAATATCTTATATTTATTAAAAAAACCGGCTTAAAAGAATTATTAGTATCAAAGAAAATTAAGAATTTAGTTGATTATATGATTGGAATTGAGGCGGGATTAGACAGTAATGGCAGAAAAAATCGTGGTGGTAAATCGATGGAACAGATAGTAGAAGGTTTTTTAGAAGATTATTGCAAAAAGTCAAATTGCAGATATTTAAAAGAAGCAAATGCACAATTGATAGAAAAAGAATTTGGATTTTCGATCCCGGTTGATAAATCTTCAAGAAGATATGATTTTGTAATAGATAGTAAAATAAAACCTATCATTATTGAAACTAATTTTTATGGAGGTGGAGGTTCTAAATTGAAATCTACTGCCGGAGAATATCAACGCTTGAATAATATTTTAAAAGATGATGCAATATTTGTTTGGATTACTGATGGTCTTGGATGGAAAACAACTAAAAGACCATTAAGGGAAGCCTTTGAAAATAATGATTATATATTTAATTTATACATGCTGGAAAATGAGATATTGAGTTATATAACTTAGTATTGATATTTTATTAGAAAGAATAATTAATAGAATAATTTATCAATATTCGAAACTACTTTTTTAAAATAAATATGTTTTTTATTTTATTACATATTGAAAAATCCCAATCCATTTAGCATTTAAGCTAGAAGGAAAATTATTGAGGTTTTAATTGTAAATTATGAGTAATGATAAATTAACAAAAAATGAAGAGTGCTGGAAAAAAATTTTTGAAAAGTATCTTGTTTTAGAAAATGTTAAAAAAAATTCTTTTTTTGAAATAGATGCAAAGCAAATAAAAGAATTTCGCGAACCCCGATTGATGACCAAATTTGATCAAACCGTAAACCTTCCAAATATATTCAAAAATAATGGATTATCTATATTACCGATTACCCGAGGAAGGTATTGTATTGGAAATTTCCGAGCATATGAAAAACTTCCATTTAATAAAAAATTAAAAATTAAGAAGATTAATTTTCCAACAAAAATAGAGAGTATTAAATCTGATGCTATTTATTCAGAATCTATCGCACTCAACTGTGCTTACATTACAGGAATGATTAATGAAATTGCTAATGAAAAATTATTTCCTACAATTTCAGGCAGAATGTCAACTTCCAATTTTGATTTTTGTATAGATAGTCTTAAAAAGGGGGAAAAATATAATTTATCTGTTAATAATAGCCAATGTGAAATTGATGGCGGTTTCGAAGGCGAAGAAAAACTTATTTTGGTTGAAGTGAAAAATTTTTCTCCTAATGATTTTATTATTCGACAGTTATATTATCCATTTAGATTATGGCATTCTAAAATTAGAAAAGAAGTGATTCCTGTTTTTATGACTTTTAGTAATGATATATTTTCTTTTTATTTATATAAATTTAATAATTATTTTGATTATAATTCAATTAACCTAATAGATTCTTGCTATTTCAAATTGTCTTCAAAAGAAATTAAATTAAATGACATATTTAATTTAATTAGGAATATAAACATTATTCCTGAACCCGAAGTTCCTTTCCCACAAGCCGACTCATTTGAAAGAATTATTGATTTATTGAATTTGTTAATGGAAAAAAATTTAACAATTGAAGAAATAACCGAAAATTATAATTTTGATTCAAGGCAAACAGATTATTATTCTAATGCAGGCATATATTTAGGACTTTTATCGAAAAAACATAAAAATGGTGATATCTATTGTTGTTTAACAAAAAAAGGAAAAGATATAATGTTTAAGTCATATAAAGAAAAATATCTTTCAATTGTTAAATTAATTTTAGAACATAAAATATTTTATGAAGCTTTTACAAAGAGACTAATAAAAGATCGAATACTTGAAAACAATGAAATTGTTTCAATTATGAAAAATAATCCAATTCATAATGTAAAAAGCCTAAATACTTTTTATAGAAGATCTCAAACTGTGAAATGCTGGACTGAATGGATATTAAATTTGCCAAATAAATTAAATAGATAAGATCATTCCATTAAACATTTAATTATAAGATGATTTTTAATTAATGATAATATAATTAAAGTATAATTTTGAATTATTATTAAATTATTAGGAGGTATAAAAATGGAAACGTTTGAAGCCCAAAAAACTGATATTGAGAAAATCTTTTCCAGTGAAAAAATTATTCACAGAGTACCAAATTATCAGAGACCTTATGCTTGGAGAGACGAGCAAATTAATGACCTTTGGGATGATCTAAATGATAGTGAGAGTGATTACTTTTTAGGAACTTTTGTCTTCAATAATGAATATTTAAAGTCAAAAAATGTTAAGGAAACAGTGGATGGGCAACAAAGATTATTAACCTTAACCATATTTTTTGCAGTTTTAAGAGATATTTTTCTAGAGTTGAAAAATAAGAAAAGAAGCGATCGTATTCAAACACATCTTATTGCCAATCAAGACTTAGATGGAAAAGATAACACATATAAGTTTATGCCAGGTAAAAATCTTGAAGATTACTTTAGAGACTATATTCAAAGGGAATCTACGAAAATTCAAGAATCAAAGCCACAAACCAATGAACAAAAATTAGTAAAAAAGAATTACGAATTATTATATAATAAGATATATAGAGAATTAGAAAAATTAGACAATAATCAAAAAAGAATAGACTATTTATCAAAATTAAGAGATAAAGTTATTAGTTTGGAACTTGTTTTAGTAAGTGTTAACAAAGAAGAAGATGCTTTTACCTTTTTTGAAACTCTCAATGCAAGAGGAATGCAGCTTTCAACTTCAGATATAATAAAAAATTTGATTTTTAGAAAGATTACAGAGGGAAAATTGTTAGATGAATCAAAAATTGTACAAAAGTGGCAGAGCATCATTAATAATTTAACTAATATTGAAGAAGAAGCAGATTTAACACGATTTATTAGATATTACTGGTTGTCTGTAAATAAAAAAGTGAGTGAAAAGAAATTATTTTCAGAGATTAAGAAAAATACATATAGTTACTCATTATTATTGGAAAAACTTGAAAAAGAGTCAGAAAATTATAGAAGAATTATATTTCCTGATAAAAAAGATTGGGAGAAATATCAGCTTAATATATATAAATCCATTCGGAATATAAATTTGTTAAATGTAAAACAAGTTAATAGTATCTTTTTAAGCCTAGTGAGAATTATAAATAAACCTGATTTTGAATCAAAGTATAGAACTAAAAAGCTTATTGAGATATTTCAAAAATGCGAGAATTTTACATTTATTTACACTACCATAGCAGGAAAGTCTCCCTCACCATTAGAATCTATATATTCTAAATATGCAATTAAAATAAATAAGGTTAAAAGCAAAGATAAGCTTGAAAAATGCTTAGATGATTTATTAAAGGAACTTAAAAATAGAATACCTACAGAAGAAGAATTTATTGAGAATTTTTCCAATTTACTTTATAAATCTACTGAAAAACAAATAAATTTATTGAAATATATATTTGAAAGAATTAATAATAAGGGCGAGAGTGAAACATCATTAGATGACATTTCCATAGAACATATTTTACCTTTGAATCCCGCTCCAGAATGGAATTTAAGCAAAAGTGATATTAAAGAGTACGTAAATCACATTGGAAATCTGACCATTCTAGGATCCGGATATAATCGAGATGCTTCAAATAAAATAATTAGAGAAAAAATAGATTATTATGAAGAATCTAGTATTACCATGACCAAAGAGTTAGCTAAAAAGCTAAAGAAAAATTCAAAATGGGGATTTAATGAGATTGAAAAAAGAAATAAAGAATTAGCCAAAATAGCATGGAATTTATGGAATATATAACGAAAAAGGTAACAATATATTTTAAACTTTTAATGATTAAATTTATAAAATTGATAATGAAAACGGGGTAGGTCTCATAATTTGACATTAGATAAATAGGGAAGGTGTACCGGGTCAATATTTCGGTAACTTTTTTGCGGAAAATCTATGAAACCTGAGGAGTTTTTTAGCCGGATGGTTGGGGCTTTGGGTATTATAATAGATAAAAGTCCTAAAGGGAAACCTTGTAAAATGGAAAGCTAGACCATAGAAAAAATAGGATATGTCCCTATTTTATTATTAAGATCGAAAATAAAAATTATAAAAAATTTATTAATTTAAAATATAAATATAAAAAAAGATAACCAATACAGTAAGCGACAAATAGAGCATAATAAAAAAATAAGCAATATAGCAATGTAATGAACAGAATTTGGCCATTAGGTATCGTTTTCTAATTTTCATTATGCCAACGATAAATATGTATTGTTCTTTTATGTCTGTGTAAGTGGTGCTATACTGTACTATCGTGTCAATATTCGTTTTCGTTCACTAACGTTATTAGTTGGTCAAACCTGTTATTACAAGCCGTTATACTGTTTGATAAAAAGGAAATTGGTATATGATTATTGGCATAGGCGGAGATGTTCATGATAGCAATATTGCAGTTTTAAACAGCCAGGGAAATATTAATTTAGCTATAAACGAAGAGAGATTAACACGAACAAAAAAAGATGGTAGATTCCCTTTTAGTGCTCTTGACTTAATAGAAGATAGAGATGCTAAAGTGATTATTGCTACAAATTCTTTAGAGCAAGCAGTCTCTCAATTATCATCTTGTGATTTCAATATAAACTTATATTCTGATTTTCTTAAACGACTTAAATTTTATGATGAAGAAATAACCAATATAGTCGGCCATGTTGGACACCATGAATCACATGCCGCTTCTGCTTATTATACGAGTGGGTTTAACGAATCTACTATAATCACCATGGATGGTGGCAGTATTTTTGAGCCATGGTGCACTACAATATATGAAGGAAAACAAGGTAAATTGCGCCTGATTGTCAGAAATCCAGTTTGTTTTACTGATTATTATTTCTTTTCAACTGCTCTTTTAGGTTATAAACCAAATAGACATGAAGGTAAACTAACTGGTTTAGCAGCATATGGAGTAGTAAATGACCAATTGATTGAATTTTTTAAAAAGAATAAAAAAGCAGGAGAATATCTTGCATCAAAAATAACTACATGGGTAGATTTTCATCGAAAGGAACTTACACCAAGACTAATTGTAAATAAATCTCAAATAAGGACTTATAGGGAACAATTTAAGCACATTCCAGATCAGGATATTGCTACTACTGTTCAATATTTTACTGAAAAATTAGTTCTTGAGTATATCAGAAGTAATGTAGAGAATATTCCAGATAAAAATCTTTGTTTAGCAGGAGGTTTATTTGGAAATGTAAAACTCAATCAGATAATTAAAAAAATGGGCTTTAGAAATATCTTCATTCATCCTGCCATGGGAGATGAAGGATTGAGTTTAGGTTCAGTTTTAGCATATTTAGGCAAATATAATCAATTAAAACCTAAACGATTGCAAAATGCATTTTTGGGTTTAAGTTATTCAAATGATGAAATAAGAGAATCTTTAGAAAAAAATTCATTGAAATATTCAATAATGCAAAATTCAGCGGAAAGCATAGCAAATTTATTAGCGCAAGGAAGAGTTGTGGCAAGGTTTGACGGAAGAATGGAATATGGACCTAGAGCACTAGGAAATCGAAGTATATTGTATCAAACAACCGATGTTAGTGTGAATGATTGGTTAAACAAAAAACTAAAACGAACGGAATTTATGCCTTTCGCACCTGCAACTCTAGCAGAATATGCAAATAAATATTACCGAGATATTGAAGGTGCGGAATATACAGCACAATTTATGACAATCACATTTGATTGTACAGAAAGAATGAAAAAAATATGCCCTGGCGTGGTACATGTTGATGGAACTGCAAGACCTCAATTAGTTACAGCTGATGGAAACCCGTCATTTCATACAATAATTTCAGAATATTATAAGCTTACAGGCATACCTTCTGTAATTAATACTAGTTTTAATAATCATGAGGAACCAATTGTCTGTTCACCACAAGATGCAATAAATTCTTTTAAGAAGAGCGAACTTGATTATTTAGCAATAGGTCCTTTTCTAGTTGAAGGAGAGTAGAGCATAGAGGAGGCACAGCACTAAAACAAAAATATGAACTTGCAAAAGTAATGAAAAAAAATGGTAAGAAGTTATGGTAAGAAAATGAAAACATCAAAAATAGGGGTATTAATACCAGCATATAATGAAGAAAAAAAGATAAGTACTACATTAGATGATGTTCTTCAATATACTGATAATATTGTAGTTGTCAATGATGGTAGTGTAGATAGGACTGCTGAGATTGTAAGAGAATATCCTGTCACATTAATTAATAGAAACGAGAATGTAGGATTATCAAAAACAATTGCGGAAGGTTTTCAATATATGCTCAGCCATGACTATGATTATGGTATAAAGTTAGATGGAGATGGACAAATGAATGCATCAAAAATACCTGATCTTATTTCAGCAATAAAAGAGAATCCATCAATCGACATTGTATGTACGACATATAATGAAGATACGCCCTGGATGATTAGAAAGGATATGACTTTATATTCCTTTTTTTACAAGCTAGCAACAGGAATTCGAACATCTGATTTTTTATCAGAATACAGAGGATATAATAGAAAAGCTATGACATTCCTTATCAATAATACTCAGGATGAAGGATATGGTTCTCCTCTTATTTTATTTGATATGCATAGGGAAGGATTAAAATCGTTGGAAATTAAAGGAGGAGTTTCGTATAGTCAAAAAGACTTTAGACCCTTACCTATAGATGCACAATATGAGTTAAGAAGAGCATTCGTAACTAAAACGTTTAAGTTTGAAGGTATAAGAAGTAAAGTTGTTTCAATTGCTTCAATTCCGTTTTGGGCAGGATTACTAGTTTTTAATTGTATAGTACAACCTAAATACCATTCGTTTTTATCAAAAAAAATTTTAAGGTGAAAAAAATGAAAATTGCTATTATCGAACCACATTATGATGATTGTTGGTTAAATGTGGGAGGATTTATGCTTAGCAATCCTCAACACAAATATAGAGTTATTACTATAAGTAAGGATGATAACTGGGGAAATAATATCAACAATACCAAGAAGCTTATTAAATATATTCCTCATTTTGAGAGTGTTGAATTAAGATATGAATCGCTTGATGTAAATATTCAGAAAGTTAAACAACAGATAGAGGAAATAGGCACAAATAGTTTAGATGATTTATTTGCTGAAGTGAATAGTCTGTCAGATGTTAATGAATGTGTCGATAGAATAAAAAAAACAATTAAAGGTTTTGGTGCACTATTTTTACCATTAGGGATTAATCATCCTATGCATATAATGATAGGTGGTTGGGAATTTGATATACCTACTTTAAGATATCAAGAATATCCTTACGCATATTATTATGAAGAAGGTAGCAATTTAATGAACTTAACAAAAGGTATGAAAAAATTTAATTTTGACATTTTAAAAGTTATCAATAAAAAAGAAAGAATTTTCAGAGAAATTTATGCATCAGAAATTTTTGTATTGGACTTACCTGAATGCTCTAAGAGTCTTTCAGAATTAGATAAAGAATTATTTTATTCTAAAGATGATAAAGGTGAAAAAATATGGGCAAGATTAGTTTAATACTTCCGAAGACTAATAGAGGAGAATTAGACCATCCTTTTCCACCCTTGGGGATTCTTTATTTAGGTGCATCCTTATTAAAAAATAATATTGATGTTAATGTCATTGATGGAAATGTTATTTCTGACGAAGATTACAAAAATCAAATTTTAAATATCGGTTCTGATTTTATAGGTTTATCTGCAACTTTTTTTCATATGAGAGAAATAAATCGTTTATTACCAACCCTGAAAAGTTATGGAAAACCAATAATCCTTGGTGGACCTGGAGTTTCTTCAATATTGGATAAAAAAAAATACTTACAGAATTCAGGAATAGATTTCATGTTAGAAGGTGAAGCAGAAGAAACCCTACCAAAACTAATAAATACTATTATAAATAAAGATTATCCAGATGTTATTCCCGGACTATATACTCTTAGAGATGGAAAACTAATCTCTGATTCAAGCATTCCAAGAGTTAATGTTAACTCTAATCCAATACCTGCAAGAAATTTAGTGGAATTCAGCAAATATACAGAAAATTGGGGTAATTATACTGGAATGATTGCTTCCAGAGGATGTCCATATCAATGCACATTCTGTGATTTAACTGTTGCAGGTCATAAAGTAAGATATAGAAATATTGAAAATATTATCAGAGAAATGATGGAATTAGAGGATAGGGGAATAGATGATGTATTTATCTTCGATGACTTATTCACAGTAAATAAAAAATACCTAAAAGCTTTCAGACAAGCTAAATCAAGTTCTGGACTTAATATAACGTGGGGAGGTAATGCTAGAGTCGATCTCGTAAATGATGATTTTTGTGAAACTGTAAGAGAATCTGATGGAACAAGATTATTTATGGGTGTTGAATCAGGCTCAGAAAGGATGTTGCAAATATACAATAAGGGCATAACTCCAGAGCAAACAAAAAAAGCATTTGAACTTTGTTGGGAATATGGAATTGAACCAAAAGCCTATGTTTTAATAGGTCATCCTGAAGAAACATGGGAAGATATTCAAAGAACAGCTGAGTTAGTTAGTGTTATAAGACCTAGTTATTTGGATGTGTCTATCTTAACACCAATTCCAAATACCAAATTATTTGAACAGACAAAAGACTTAATTAACTTTGCTAGGTTAAACAATTTGGATACAAGACAAAGAACAACAGTTTACAAAGAATTAAAATTTGATATTTATCAAGCAGTTGCTCTTATTAACGATGCATATGAATCAAGCTAATAGCATGGAGATATAAAAAATGCAAAAATATAATCCAAACACAGAATGTAAAGTGGATACTAATAGTCAAAAAGTCAAAAAAGAGTTAAATGATTCAAGAGAATTATATGATGAATTTAAATTAAGACATATTAAAAAATTAGATTTTGAAGATCCTGCAACAATTGATATTGCATTCGAAGATGCAAAACAGCTTGGTGTTTTTGAAAAAGCCCATAATATAAGAGAATTGATTTTTGGAAAAGATATGTATTTCTATGGTGTTGTATATCTATGGGATGCATGTGTAAATTATTGTTCTTATTGCCCAGGTAGCATTCCAAACAGAAAAAAAGCAATAGAACAAGGAAACAAATATCCTTTAAGAGAACTATCTGTTGAACAAGCAGTAGTAGAAACATTGGCAGTGATGGAAGATGGTCATACTCATATTTGTTATCTTAGCGGAAGTTCTCCCGGAAGAGAAAGATTGCCAGACAAGATTGCTCCTTATCTTGAGGCTATCGATAAATTGGGTCTTGATGAGATTATTTTAAATATCGAACCAGCAACTGATAGAGGATTTAGGAAAATAAGAGATGCTGTGAAAAATACTGCTCTACAATTTAGAATTTTTCAAGAAACATATGATAGAGAAACATATTCAAGAATGCATCCTAAAGGACCTAAATCTGATTATGATTTTAGGAGAGAATCTCAGGCTAGGGCGGTTAAAGCAGGTTTTGACAATATAGGTTTAGGGGCATTATTTGGTCTGCATAGGTTCCCAATAGAAGAAATTGAAAGTTTAAGATTACATGCAGTGGAATTGGAAAGAAATTTTAGCAAAAAGCCAGCTAGAGTATGTCTTCCAAGCGCAAATGAACTGAGAAATATTGGCGTGGATATACCTTATTTTATAAAAAGAGGTAGCTATAACAATGGTAGGGAAGAATTAGTAGAAATTGGTCATTATGAAAAATTTGACGAGTTATTGTATGCACTTGCAAAACTTGCAATACCGACAATTAGCATAGTAAGTTCAGAAAGAGATGGTCCTGCTATGTTAAGAATTTTGGATAAATATGCAACATGTACTACATTAAATGTACATTCAGGAGTGGGAGATAACGCAAATATATTTTGTAGAAATGGCGAAGGGTCAAAAGTACATTTTGAACAAACAACAGATTTTCCAAGAGAACCTATAAAAACAAAACAGGATATGATTAAGCGCGGTTATAATCCAAATTAAAGAAATACCGTACAATATTTAGTGAATGTGTAGGCCTTGGTTGGGATAGGTGTACTAAAAAGGTAATAGATGTTGCTTTTTATGCTTCTTTTCCATGGACTTATAATCCGAAATTAGAAGAGCTTTGCGAGAAAAATTTAAAAAAGGAGAAATTATTACTTTTGAATAAATAGATACAGGTCCAATTTTTTTTAAGTATGGAGATTTATAAAAATGTGAAGTTGTGAAGCCTGACCCTGAATCTTCTTCTCTACAGGGGTAAAGGTGCATTTTAGTTTACCATTTCCATTTCCAACCTACTTTACTCTTGAGACTAAAAGTGAGTTTGGTACCACCAGAGCAGAGAAGGGCGTAGAAAATAATTTTCCAAATAAATATTCTATATTAATTAAATAAAATATTAAAACCTTCCGGTATCTTTACATTCAAAGAGCAGAGGGTTTTTAAATAAGTTTTTTAGAAAAGAGGGTTTTTAAAAGATTTGTCGTATAGTAAATATAGAAAGTTTTAAAATAATTAAGTTTAAGAGAGATACTCCCTTCAAAACATGCCTTTTTGGGAGTATAAACGAAATAGTTCAGTTATTTCTAGTTAGTTGATACCATCCCAGAATATTAGGAGATATCAAAAGATGAAAGAATTTCTCATGGGTGTTGGAGATGTTCTTACATTTATTCTTTTATGGTTAATTGTTCCTTTAATCATGGCTGGACTTGTTTTAATGGGTAGATCAATAGTAAAAAGAGCAGTCGAAGGGGAAAATAAAGTTACGGCCAGAGCCGGATGGTGGGCAGGACTTGTTCTTTTTGTTATCTACTTCATCTATAAAATGCCTTCATTTCAAGTACCTGAGATTATAATAGATAGAACTTTGGTGCTGAATCTACGTGGTGTAATTCTCGGTACGTTAGTGGGTTTCGTTTTGCTGTGGATATTGAAAATATGTATCTCTACAAGAGTGGTGGGTTTTATAATACTTTTTTTGGTTTTTTCTGGTACATCATTTCTGTACAGTTACTTCTTTATTAGAACGTTCAATGATTTTTTGCTTTCGTCTACTTTGGGCATCGCTTTTGGTGTTTTGTTACATATTATAGTTATGCCAAAATCTATACAAGATATTTTTGCTGGTCAAAAATCTAAAGAAGAAAAAGAATGAAAGGCTAGTTCGCCTAACACAGTATATACTCTGCACGCTTTCGGTGCTTGCCCTTCGGGACATTGCTCCCTTTGGTCGCAACATCGTATATGCTGGAAACGTTATACGCAATCGTGAGCAAAAGGGTTAGCATAAAGAAAAAACTCGATCTTTCAAAATTTGGAGGAATGGAAATGTCCAAAAAATATTCAAGCTTGGACGATTGGAAGAAAGATTTCAAATCAAAAGGATATTATCACGAGTGGTCAGAATTTATTTTACAGGATGTTCTAACATTTTCTACTACAAGAGATTTAAGAAGTGAGATTTATGAGGCTATACGAAGGAGATATCCTGATATCTGTGTTGATTATATTCTATACTACGGCAAGCCAAAATGGATGCATATAGTTAGAAACGTTTTAACTAGCTTGAAGAGAAATGAGTGTGCAAAATCGGAGGGTGAAGGAAAGTGGAGGAGATTGAAATGAAAAAAAGAAAAACTATAAAAGCGGTTGATTTTTTTTGTTCCGGAGGAGGGATGACCTATGGGATGCGAAAAGCAGGCATTGATGTATTTGCCGGGATAGATGTTGATGTTAACTGCAAAGATACTTATGAAAAAAATAATTCTAATTCGAAATTCATTTTAGCAGACATATTTGAATTGGAAGAAAAAAAACTTGAGAAGGATATTAATTTAAAAAAAGATGATGATGATTT
>SDBT01009837.1_pt1 | contig 15479 bp, 12 predicted proteins | sample 2277101 | NCBI WGS metagenome assembly SDBT01 (sample SAMN10404973, study PRJNA504765) | marine sediment metagenome | isolation source: marine sediment core GS10_PC15, 103 cmbsf | place: Arctic Ocean: Southern Knipovich Ridge | collected 2010 | reverse complement strand
CAACGACAAGTTTGCGTACAAATTTCAAAGCATACTGGGATACCAGCAGATCAGATTCCTGATATGGAACCACAGGAAGTACTAGGAAAGTTGAGGGATTGTATGCGTGAAGCAATTACTCCCGGAAATCTTTTTGCAGATACCGATCAGGGGGACGATGACGAAGAAAAAGCCGATATGGAGTTCTTCATGATTTACAATGATGGAGAACTCTATATTAACGATCTTCCGGAAGACCAGAGACAATCCATTCGTATAGAACACATTGTAGAATGTCTACGAATTGCCCAAGGAACACGATGGTTTCGTTTCTTTTTCACGCATTATTACGTTGATATATACAACTACTTTCATTCCCTAGGAGATCCGCAATCTAAGATGCAATTCATTGCACGAAACTTATTTCTGGAAAATGCATTGAGACGAGGAGTAGGAATAGATCCTCCATCAACAGAAGAACTGTCTGCTGATGTAATCAGTTCGCTTGTAAGAGAAGAACTCCGAGGTGCAGATTTGCCTATGCTTGCGTGCAATACTGATATAAGAGGCCTATCGACAGAATTTGCAGGAAAAATTGCAGATTCCATGGGGCAAGTAGACATTCCATCGGAACCAGCAGATTTTCAGGTGATGATCATAGATTCACTGGCATCATCAACAGGAGCTGATTTATTGAATGAACGCATTATTGGATCCGTAGAAACGGCAATTTCTCCACATGCAGAAGAAATACGAGCTCGCATTCAAGCTGCCATAGAAGATGCACGGAAAGAAGTAGAAACAGCACACACTCAATTCCGGGGATTCTATCCGGTAGGAGGTAAAATACATTTTACTAATCCTATTCCGGATGAGAGATTTGATGAATTCATGAGGCAGTACGGATTTGCCTCGAGCCCATTCACACTCATGCATGCAAATAAATCTCTACTTCTTCCTCCTCGAGCATCTGCGCACGAACTCGTACGGATAATTCAAGGACTTGCAGAACACGATATCATTCAGCCAGATGATGATCCTGAGATTCAAGTGAGTATCCCCGGAAGGCTTAATAATCAGTACGCCGCACTTCTTGGTAGTGCAATGCTTCTTTCATCCTATAAATGTATTGAATATGACGAAGACTCATTCTCTACAACGCATGAGAGTCATACATCTACCATGATAATGGTCTACGACGATGGCGTACTGGATGAATCTGTAACAGAACTTCCGGATGGAATTACCGGCCGTACCGATATGCTTGGCAGAAAAGATCCTCGTGATATTTACCTTTATCAAATACTCGGAAGCTTAATTTCTCAGGCTGCATACGGTGGCCCATTTCAGAAGATCGGAGAGCAATTTATTCGCGAGTATGTGCAATTGCTGGATAAGCACTGCGTGCTTGGCATGTTGGATGCTCCATGGATTTATGATTCTGCAAGCGGAGAAGAGCCTGATACTGATGCACATCTTGCAGCCGTTCGTCGCTGCACAGATATATGGATGTCAGATTTTGAACGCGCAAACCGCACCGGAAAAAAGGAAGGTCTTTCATTTGAAGTGCAATCGCTTTTGACAAACGCCTTAAACAGGATACAATCTGCACAAGAAGCTATTTCTGTACAAGAACCTACTCAACTTCCCCCCAACTCTCATGTGTGAAGGACATAGACGTGTCGAAGGTAGAACTGTCGCAGAACGAACACCTGAGGCCAAGCAATTAACTAGTGATCCACAGAGTGTTTCATCCTGGGTAGCAGATGGTATATCGCGCTATGGGAGAGATGCAATTCAAAACGTACTTGGTAAGAAATAATAGTAATCTTAAATTTTAAGGGACTTTATCGTACAGAGAACCTTGACTCCCCTCTTTGGCACTCTATAATTCCGACTGCTAATCACTGCGCATAGGCGCGTTGATTCACATTCTTTATGTCCATTCCCAAAAAACTATGAGTCCAGCCAAACTAGCAATAAAAATTGAACCACTTGGTGACCGCGTGGTCGTCCAGCCAATGGAACAGGAACAGGTCACTGCTTCCGGCATTGTGATTCCTGATACAGCCTCCGGCGAAAAGCCGCAGGAAGGTATTGTCCTTGCTCTCGGCAAAGGTGGCATTGGAAAAGAATGCGCCAATCCATCTGATTTCTTAAAAGTCGGTGACAAGGTGCTCTTTGGCAAATACGCCGGTGACGACGTAAAGCTAAAAGATACCGAAGGAAAAGAAGTTGAAGTGAAAGTTCTTCACATCGACTCTGTACTCGGAAAAGTCTCTTAATTCCTGTCACCCTGAGCCCGTCGAAGGGTACTTACTACTTTCTACTTATTACTCACTAACTATCATGGCTAAGCAATTAATCTTTTCTAACGAAGCGCGCGAGCAGATCCTAAAAGGAGTATCTAAACTCGCTGCTGCTGTTCGTTCTACTATGGGTCCCAAGGGCCGCAATGTTTTAATCGAAAAAAGTTACGGTGCACCGACTGTCACCAAAGACGGTGTCTCTGTCGCCAAAGAAATCGAACTGGAAGACAGGTTCGAGAACATGGGCGCACAGCTGGTAAGGGAAGCAGCCACCAAAACTAACGATGCTGCCGGTGATGGAACAACCACCGCAACCGTGCTTGCCCACGCCATTATGGAAGAAGGCCTCAAGCACATTACGACCGGTTCTAATGCAATCTCAATTAAACGCGGAATTGATAAAGCAGTTGTCGCTGTAACTGATGAGCTTGAGAAAATGAAGAAAGATGTCAGCTCTGCAGAAGAGTACAAAGCTGTCGCTACAATTTCTGCTCAGGATGAAAGCATCGGTGATGTAATTGCAGAAGTGATCGATGAAGTCGGCAAAGACGGTGTGGTCACCGTGGAGTCCGGCCAGACACTCGGAATTGAGAAAGAATACGTGGAAGGCATGCAGTTTGATAACGGCTACATCTCCCCGTACTTCGTAACAGATACGCAACGAATGGAAGCAGTCTTCGAGAATCCTGCAATCTTGATTACGGATAAGAAGATCGGCTCCATTCAGGAGATTCTTCCATTACTGGAAGGTCTGGCACAGAAGGGTAAGAAAGAGATTGTGATAATTGCAGAAAATATTGAAGGCGAAGCACTCGCCACTCTTGTTGTAAACAAACTCCGTGGCACCTTTACGGCACTCGCCATCAAAGCACCTGCGTTCGGTGACCGAAGAAAGGAAATGCTAAGAGACATTGCCGCACTCACAGGAGGTCGTGTGATTTCTGAAGAAGTCGGTCTTAAATTAGAAAACGCAACTGTGGAAGATTTGGGTACCGCCCATAAGGTTATTGCCACCAAAGATAACACTTTGATTATAGGCGGAGGCGGAAACAAAAAAGATATAGAAGCACGTTTGAACGAAATCAAAGGAGAACTGGAAAGAACCTCATCTGATTTCGACAAAGAGAAACTCCAAGAGCGTCTAGCTAAGATGTCCGGAGGTGTAGCAGTCATCAAAGTTGGTGCGGCAACGGAAGTAGAACAGCAGGAGCGCCAACACCGTGTGGAAGACGCGCTTTCTGCAACTCGTGCCGCAGCAGAAGAAGGAATCCTTCCGGGCGGAGGTGTCGCATATCTGCGTGCACTACCTGCCTTGGATAAAGTGAAAGGTGATAATGAAGACGAGCAAGTCGGAATCGATATCATAAAAGCCGCACTCCTTGCGCCACTCTCCAATATTGCAGCCAACGCCGGAGATGCAGGCAAGGTTGTGGCAGAAAAGGTATTGGCAGCCAAAGGAAACGAAGGCTACAACGCTCTTACAGGAGAATACGAAGACCTAATGAAAGCTATGATAATTGATCCTAAGAAGGTCACACGTTCTGCATTAGAGAACGCCGCCTCTGTGGCATCTATGTTCCTTACCTTAGAAGTCGCCATCGCCGAGATTCCTAAGGATGATGACCCGGCCGCTGCAGCAGCCGCTGCCGCTGCCATGGGTGGTGGAATGGGAGGAGGAATGGGAGGAGGAATGGGATTCTAGTTACTACTAACAGCCCTCGCGAAAGCGAGGGCTTTTTTGTTCTTTCCTTTGTTACTTTTTAAAAAGATTTAAGCTGTAAAAGATAGTAATTCGGCTTATTCGTTTTTGAACCTTTTTCTTCCTGAGGGATCAGGGAACCTTGTTCGGTTCCCTAGACCCCTCAGACTCCCCTTACCCTCCTAACTGTACCTGTAATTATCGACATAAAAATTAAGTCATTTCTCACTGTAACAATGAAGATGAATCTATATTTCTAGAAACGTAGTTACCTTAATCGGCAAAAACATGTCTGAGGAAACAGACACTACGATGCGATGAATTAAGACAAGAGAAGTGGAAAGAGCGATTCACCCATTATATGACTAGCAAGTATGGAAGCTCTATCCACTTCTTGTTCCAGCATTCCTTTTCGGTGGATGGCTGTGACGAGTTCCGTTTTTGCCTGTTTTTGGTTACTTTTTTTAAAAAGTAACAAGGAGAAGATAGAAAAAGAAAGAGGAAATCATTACAATACTTCCACTATGACTTCCAAACTCCCCTCCTCTCTCCTCGTCCTCTCCGCATGTCTTCTCTTCGCCGCCTGTGGTGAGAAGATAGATGAAGCTCCCGCAGAAAAGGGGCCGGACTTTGTTACACCTTCCGTGGTGGAAGAAGTGCCTGGCGGTACCGTGTATGAGGAATCGTATTCAGGTATCCGGATTACTATTCCTGAAGGAACAATACATAATCCGGAGGAACCACTTACAAAACCTGCAGTCTACATAAATGCATGGAGAGTTGAAGCACTGGATGGGCCAAATCTATTCAGCAAGGACATTGCCATAGAAAGCACAGAAGCACTGGAGAATGGTACATACGGACCGAGTGTCGACTTTGCAATGAAGGAAACTGAAAAGGTAATAGATATTGATGGCAAAAAAGGAAAGGAATACATCACACTTGCTAGGTTCGAGGTATGCAGCGTCACATTCGACCGTATACTCATCTTCTACAGCAACGGATATCAGATCATTGTGTCAGTTTCTGCTCCTCAGGATGCAATGAAGGAGGCAGTTCCACAGTACTTTACAAAGAATGAAGAAAACTGCGGTGATACGCTCATCTGGAATTTTGATGAAGAAGGCATGGAAACATTCATCAGCGATCTTCAGTCCGGAGATGTACCGGATGTAGTCAAGGAATGGTATGAGCTATTTAACACCGTTGTAAGCAGTATTGAGCTCTACTAAAGGTGCTTAGAATCAATAATTCTGGTATAATTATCTGATGACAGAAACACCAGAATCAGAACCGCAAGTTGTTCGCGAATTGGATTCCCTTGATTGGGTCGGCATTTATACAGTTAAAGATGAACAAACTGGCGAAGATATTCCCGCAAGTGACGGTCAACTTGAGAAGCTCAATATGCCCGATCCTGAGCATCCGAACAAGAATGAACTAAGTTATGGTTTTACACGCGGATGCTCCGTCGGTCATTCTCTTGAATTCTTCCCGGATGGATACGGCGCACCTAAAGATCTTAAAAAGCCGAAAGTCATTAGAACAAGACAAATCATAAAGATAGAAGAAATAAGCGATGGTAGTTGGATTATCTACACTGGAAGTGAAGGAGATATGAGTCGTTATAGGCTCACGGGAACAGAAGTACATCCTGGCAAAGATACACCGCCACCTGCTATTGAACAGCCTCGTAAGAAAACATGGAGGAATCTCTGGAATCTTTTTGGTGACGGTAGTTAGTTTCTCAGCATCTTCGCTTGTAATATGCACGATGTTTTCTGTAAGAGTGTGTAATCTCATGCGTCACATACAAAGGAATTAAAAATGTTGTAAACTCTTTTTACTTTCATTCCTTTTTTCTACTATGAAGATGCAACGACTCATTGCCAGTGCAGGCATACTAAGTTTGGCGATTCTGCTCCTCCCCTCCTCTGTAGGAGGATTTAGTGATGTATCTGAATCGACAGATTACAACGAAGCAATCAAAACTCTACAGGATCGCGGTGTAATAGAAGGATACGCAGATAACACTTTTAAGCCTGAAAATACTCTCAACCGAGCAGAGTTCCTCAAGATCATTCTGGAAGGACGATCAGATGGTGAAACCTTCACCGGAAGTAAGTGTTTCCCGGATGTGGAAGATGAATGGTTTGCAAAGTATGTCTGTACCGCAAAGACCGAAGGAATTATTAATGGGTATCCCGATGGTACCTTTAGGCCAAACCAGCGAATCAACTTTGTAGAAGCGAGTAAAATCATCTCGCTCGCCTTTGGTCAGGATGCCAATGAGACAGGCGGCGATTGGTTCGAGAAGTACGTCCGAGCACTGGAATCCTCTCGTGCTATTCCAACTAGTATCGACAATCTTGAGCGTGAAATTCAGCGTGGAGAGATGGTGGAGATGATGTGGCGCCTCACGGACGAGAAGACCGACCAACCCAGCAAAGGATACTTGAATATAAAGTACCCTGACGTAGAGATAGACTTCTCCGTTGGGACAGTGCAGCGCGCCAAATCTTGCGCTGATCTAAGTGCATTTGCCAAAGAAGCGCAGAGTAATAATAGGTACCGCTACGGAGATGGTGAAATGATACTTGAAATGGCAAGCGACATTGGTGTGAACAAGCAAGCAGTACCGGCCATGACACGAGCACAGTCCGGTGGTGGCAACGATGATTACTCTCTCACAAACGTACAAGTGGAAGGTGTAGATGAGGCAGACATTGTTAAGACAGACGGCACATATCTCTACATCATACGTTCAGGAAAGATTCGAATTGTTCGTGCCTACCCAGCAGATGAGATGGCAATAATCAGTACCATCGACCTAGAGGATAGTGAATTCTATCCTCAGGAACTCTACATAGATGACGATCGACTCATAGTAATCGGTAATTCAAACCGAAATATGAACGATCTTGCGGGGAGTATAATCTGGCCACCTGCCTATCAAAGCCAGACCGAAGTGCGCATCTACGATGTGTCGAACCGGGAAAAGCCAAAGCAAATCCGTAAATCATCCTTCGATGGATTCAAAGTGTCTTCCCGAAAGATCGGCAATAAAATGTATCTGGTTATGAACCAGGGGTTCAGTAATATCGTACAGCCACTTACCAATACGAGTGGTGAGGAAATTCTTCCCACGTACAGAGATTCCGCCACAAGTTCAAACTTTGTGCCGGTGGGTCGTTGTAGTGACATAATGATTCTCCCACACATTCCACGACCTCAATATCTGATTGTCGCAGTCATTCCCACTGATAATCCAAATGCAACAGTGAAGATAGAAACTGTGCTTGGAAACGGAACCAATATTTATTCTTCGCAGAAAAACCTATACATTGCTAACACACACTACAACTACGTGTGGAATCCAGAGAGCGGAATAAGCGAGGAAAAAACAAGCATCTACCGCTTTGCATTTAATGATGACGGCATAGAACTGAAAGATGAAGGATCAGTGCCTGGCCGCATTCTTAACCAATTCTCCATGGATGAGCACCGTGGAACATTCCGCATTGCAACGACCAAAGGGTACTCTTGGAATTCTGCCACTCCTTCTATGAACAACTTGTACATCCTCAATATGAACCTAGATACAATAGGATCAATTGAGGACATTGCTCCAGGAGAACAGATCTACTCTGTGCGATTTATGGGTGACCGAGCATACATGGTGACATTTAAGAAAGTAGACCCACTCTTTGTTATAGACACATCAAATCCACAAAATCCAAAAATCCTCGGCAAACTTAAAATCCCCGGATACAGTGATTACCTCCATCCTTACGACAAAAATCATATTATCGGCTTTGGGAAGGAGGCAGTAGAATCCAAAGACGGCAATTTTGCTTGGTATCAGGGAATGAAGATTGCACTCTTTGATGTTTCTGATGTGAGCAACCCGAAGGAGAAGCATAATATAACTATTGGAGACCGTGGAACGGAAAGTCCGCTCCTTCATGACCATAAAGCACTTCTCTTCGATAAAACGCGCAATTTGCTTGTTTTCCCAATACGCATAAATGAACTTACAGACTTACAGCGAAAAAACAACACGGACGGTGCGGCATATGGGCAACCAGTTTTCCAGGGAGCACAAGTTTACAATCTTACTATAGATAACGGTTTCCAACTACTTGGACAGATAACACATTACGATGAGAGAGATTACCTCAAAGCCGGCAGTTACTTCTATGGTAAAGACATCGAACGAATTGTTCGTATCTCCGACTCTCTTATAAGTGTTTCAGAGATAGGTATACAGAGTCACACTTCTGACACAGTCAAAAAACAAAACGGCATACATTACGATGGAAGTATATTAGATAATTGTCCTGACTTCAGTCAGGGTGATTCTTTCATGGTCTCAGAAGATCAAGAAACATGTGCCACTGCAAAAATCAAATGTAAGAAAAATATGTATTCCTTCAATAGTGAAAAATGCGGTTGTGGATGCATATCAAATTAAATGACAAAATAGTCTAATTTCCCCCTCTTAAAAACCTAAGGGGGGGATTCTTATTATCTCTAGATAGTAAGATCACTTCTATGAATAGTGATCTCATCACCACGCTTTACCTCATTCTTAAGCATGTAATCGGCGATATAGTTCTCCACCATATCCACTATGGTACGGCGCATTTCACGTGCACCGAACTCCGCACTGTATCCACGTTCGACAATGGCATCCGTAACCCCTTCTTCTATCTTGAGAGCAATACCCTTCTTCTTCTGTAAATCTGCAATCACATCATCCAACATGAGCATGCTGATCTTCTTGGCATCCTCCATAGATAGAGGATGATAGAGTACGACTTCGTCGAAACGGTTCACAAATTCCGGCGCAAAAATTTTCTCTTTGATAATTGTATCAATAAGTATCTTCTTAAATTCTTCCTTAGGTGCCGCACCATGTTTCTTCACGAACTCACGAATAAATAGGGCACCCGCATTGGATGTGGCGATAATTATGGTATTCCGGAAGTCAGTTTTGATGCCTAGGTTATCTGTAAGTTGTCCCTCATCTAGAATCTGCAGGAATACATTGATTACTTTGGGATGTGCCTTCTCAATTTCATCCAGAAGGATGAGGGAGAAAGGTTTGTCTTGCACACGACGTGCCATGTATCCCTCAGAAAGTTCATTGCTAACATCCGGCGACCCAACGAGCAACTTGATGGAATCATCATTGCTGTACTCGTTCATGTCTAAACGAATTATATTTCCCTTGGAGCCATAGTACTGCTCTGCAAGCACCTTAGCCGTCTGCGTTTTTCCTACACCGGTAGGACCAAGGAATAAGAACGTGCCAAGTGGTCTGTCCTCCGTATGAATATCCATGCGTGCGCGTTTGAGCGCATTGGTAAGGGCTGCAAGAGCTGGATCCTGTCCAATGATCTGTTTCTTCAGTGTTTCTTCGAGATGAAGAAGGCCTTCACGTTCGTCATCAGATATTTCTTGCACATTCATGTGTGCCTTAAGAGATACCATCTCACGCACATCATCATCCGTTACAGTTTTTCGTCCGTGCTGCCGTGCCGAAATGACTGCATCATTCATCACGGCAATTGCTTTACCCGGGAACCCTTCCTGTGCGATGTAGCGTTTGGAGAGTTCCAAAATAGATTTGAGCGCACGATACGTGACATGTATGCGTTGCTTCTCCTCTAAATTGAAGTAGTGCATCATCATCACTAACATCGCTTCCTGTTCACTGGCTTCATCCACCTGAACTCTTTCAAAGAGTTCATCAATCATTGGGTCTTTCTTCACGAGCACGTGGTAATCCCTAGCATCAGCAACCGCAAGTAGAGACATATTGGGCGCTTTAAGGAATTTGAGGAGTACACCAATAATTGCCTTATTGTCAGACTTAAGTAGCAATGAAAGATTGTCAATAATTAGAATGAACCGCCCACCTGCCTTTGCGGCGTAATTGAGTGCACTCAACAGAACCGTATCGGGCTTTTCTGCCCCTGCAAGGAGTTGCTCTGTGTGCAAAAGCAGCACACGAGTGAATGGAATAGAGTGTTTTTCTTCGTTTCTTCGAATAGCGTATGTGATGTTTTCTATAAGTGTTTGCTTGCCAACACCCGGTCGACCGAGGAGCAGGACATTCTGATCCTGTGCTCGTGAAAGGACATGCAAGACATTCTTAATTTCCTTTTTGTGAATCACCACCTTTCTCTCTTTATGTAGAAGAACATGTTCACTCATATCCGTTGTGAATGTATCCAGCTCACTTGTGTATCCCATGACCCATCCTCGACCTATAGTTCCAAACATACGAAGAAGATTGCTCGGATGCCAGGTGTGCATTTCATGTTCCCACTCGTAGTGGAATTGCTCCCACTGCATGATATTCTTTAAATCATCCTGAGAGAGATCTTGTTTGTTGAGGAAATCCTGGAATTCATCGCCATACTGGAAGAACAGGTAGATGATAATATTTGCGCTGATACGCGCTTCACTCAATTCTCCTCTAAGTGCTTCTGCACGACTTAAGAAATCATGAAGATCAATTTGTTTGTGCACTTCATACTCAAAACGATCTAAGAATTTCTTTTTATCAATGCCCATTTCACTCAAGATGAACTCGCCGCGTTGTGTCAATACAGCGGCACGAAGCAGGCTGAATGAATTCTTTCCTTTTTCATTTGCCAGTTCCCGTACCATATCAGAAGAAAGTAATAGTGCCAGATTTCCATCTCCTGTATCAGGACGCTTATCATCAAACATAACCTTCCGATTGAATTCACTAATGATGTGCAGAGTGAATGCCCAGAGGACAATAGCGATTATCATAGGCAACAAATCTTCTTTTAGGAGTGATAAGTGCATAATGGAGAAGCACGCACTGAGGTACACAAGCCATGAGAGAACTGAGAAGAAGAGCCCATTTAAGACTACGCCTCTGTACGCTCTTGTTGCCGACAGATGAAAACTCTGTGCGCTCATGTTCCCGGAAAGGATAAGTAAATCAACTGGATTCCTAGGGCCGCAATAAGCGGGAATGCAATCCAGAAGAAAAAGTAGAATACAAACACGCAGAAGAGTGCTGCCTGCACAACCATCCCAAGAATAATTGCGAGAGACCTCACAACAAAGCCGACGCCACGTGCCGTGCAGTTCAATGCAAATACCTGTGTCATACGCTTAATATCCAGATGATTGCTCGGATACTCATCCGCAATACTCTTCCACGGACTAAAGAGAGTCTTTAGGAGGAAGAGAAATGAGAAGATCTGTAGAAACGTTTTTGCATACGCACCGTATAATTTCACGATATTCACCGGCTGCTTAAAAAAGTACCACGGAAGAAACTCCTTCCACAATGTGCGTAAGAGCAGATGGAGCCGCAGAAACGGAACAAGTATTTGCATATACAAAAATCACATAATTATAGCAGAAAAGTGCCATTTGAGGAATCCCTTGCAACTTAATTCAAAGCCCACTATTTTTGCGTGCATTGAAATAGCAATACACCGTATACTTATTCCCAATGACCGGACGATTTATTGTCATAGAAGGCCCGGACGGGAGTGGTACAACGCTCCACAGCAAGCTTCTTGCAGAGAAGCTCCGAATTGCAGATATTGATGTCCTAATGACTGCAGAGCCAACCAAAGGGCCCATCGGACAGGAAATCCGCTCTATGCTCCACGGCGAAACGATGCCGCAAGTTGATGCTGTGCAGCTCATGTTCTGCGCGGATAGAGCTGAGCACGTCGCAAAGGAAATTCTCCCGGCATTGGAGAATGGTACGACTGTTATCTGTGACAGGTACACGCTCTCCACTATCGTATATGGAGCCGTACAGGGTTTAGACGAGCAATGGCTTCGCGATATTAACGCGCACTTCCCCTATCCTGATCTAACAATTATCACCCTCCCACCATTCGATATCTGCATTGAGCGCATGGAACGGCGTGATGAACTGGATCAGTACGAACAGGTAGAATTGCAACAGAAAATTTACGATGCCTACGCTGCCATAGAGCAATCAAACACAATCTTTATTGATACTTCTAAAGAAAAACAGGATAGCGCGAACGAAGTATGGTCGCACGTAGAAGAACTGTTTCAGCCACTCTCGCGAGAAAACATTGCTGAACTTACTTAGGAAATTTAGACATAAATTGCACCAATAATCAAATAATGTTATTTCGTGTATATCAGTTTTTCTGCTTCATGTAACCATTTCTTTACGATGTCAATACATGGTTATTCTTTTGTATAGCCTACAATTACACTATAGGTATCATTAAGGCATGGTTGATGCGGTACATAATACAATTGATCTTCACCTCCATCTGGTAAGTGAACGATGGAATGAGGATCCCACCAGCCAAAACGGAGGAGTGGCAATTCGTAGTTTGCGTACCCTCGAGGCACAGAAACTTGCAATGACACCGGAGCAAGCAGATCGGTACGAACAACTGCGAGATCATTTTCATAGCCGCGTGAGAAATGCAATGGGCATTCGGAGTGAAAAAATCACGTAAAAGATAAATTCTCTTTCTTAGAAAAACGCTGTATTATGCTGCCATATGGCAGACGCTTTAATTCTTTCAGGTCGCGAAGCGGCAGATAATCTCCTTCAAACACTAAAGCCTAAAGTCCAGGAATTGGATCCCAAGCTTGTTGTTGTTCAATTGGGAGATGACCCTGCCAGCGCCAGTTATATTAAACAGAAATTTAAAAGTTGTGAGAAGATCGGCATGCGCAGTGAGCACCGCCATCTAGATCCATCCATCACACTGGAAGAGCTTATGGCAATGATTGATGAACTGAATAAGGATGATGATGTGAGTGGGTTCATCGTGCAACTACCTCTCACCGATCATTTGCAACCACACGTACCACAGATCATCCGTGCCATTGATCCGGGAAAGGACGTGGATGGATTTGGCGCATACAACTTGGGAAAGATGTTCCTTTCCAAAGATTACGAAGACCTACCGCCGGCCACACCGGCTGGCATCATTGCCCTCCTTGATTACTACAAGATTGATGTCTCAGGAAAACACGCAGTTATAGTCGGACGGAGTAACATCGTCGGGAAGCCTATAGGCATCATGCTCTTAAACAGGAATGCTACCGTAACCATCTGTCACCACCACACGGAAGACCTTGCTTCCTACACAAAACAAGCAGATATCCTCATCACCGCTGTCGGCAAAGTGAACCTGATCACTGCAGACATGGTGAAGGATGGCGTGGTTGTGATTGATGTCGGTATGAACCGAACGGAAGATGGTTTGGTTGGTGACGCAGATTTTGAAGCAATCAAAGAAAAGGCCTCTGCCATCACACCGGTTCCCGGTGGTGTCGGCCCTATGACCGTTGCAAGCTTGATGCAAAACTGCGTTCACGCAAAGGAGAGGCAATTAGAAAATTAAGAAACGAGAATCCTTGCGCTTACGGAAATCATCTCTACAATGCTTTTGTGCAATCTGATTTTAGCTGCACCTCGGCCGCTTTCGATATTCCAGTCGTGCGCGCCCATCTTAAAACCTTACTCCCCTTCTAGGGGATTTTTTGTATGTGTGGAATTATTGCTGTTTCCGGCTTCCGTAACGCTATCGAAGACCTCTACGATGGCCTGATAATCCTCCAACACCGAGGGCAAGATGCCGCTGGCATTATAACCTACGACAATCAATTCCATCTGAAGAAGGCAAACGGCATGGTACGCGATGTGTTTCATTCCAAGTCACTTGCACGTTTGAAAGGGCGAATGGGTATCGGTCACGTTCGATATCCCACCGCCGGATGCTCCAGCGAATTTGAAGCACAACCATTCTTCGTGAACACACCATTCGGTATGGCACTGGCACATAATGGGAATCTAACGAATGCCAAAGAGCTTAGAAAAGAACTTTTGGAAAAGAGGTACCGACACCTTAATACCAATTCTGACTCAGAAATTCTCTTAAATATCTTTGCGTCATCACTACGACGACAGAAGCCTCATCAGCTCACTCCAAATCATATATTCGGCGCAATGAGCCAGGTCTTCCGTAAATGTAAGGGCGCTTATTCCGCTGTAGCACTCATTGGCGGACATGGAATTGTCGGCTTCCGTGACCCCCACGGAATCCGACCACTGCAACTTGGTAAACGAAAATTTGGCATGAAGGAGGAATACATGATCGCCTCAGAGAATACGGCAATGAGAGCATTGGAATTTGAATTTGTGCGCGACATTAAGCCTGGTGAAGTAATATTTATTGATAAAAATAATAAGCTTCATTCACGTCAAATTCGCAAAGGAAAACTAACACCCTGTATCTTCGAATGGGTCTACCTTGCTGCACCGGACTCCACTCTAGATGGCGTGAACGTGTACAAGGCACGCGTGCGTATGGGCGAGTACCTCGCAAGGCAAGTAAAGAAAGCTAATCTTAAAATTGATTCCGTTATCCCCGTTCCGGATACTGGTCGACCCGTCGCAACAGGACTGGCTGATAAATTAAAAGTTCGTTACAGAGAAGGCTTAATTAAAAATAGGTACATTGGCCGAACTTTTATTATGCCAGGGCAAGATGTTAGAAAACGGAGCCTTAGATTCAAGCTCCATCCAATCGAACTGGAATTTAAAGGGAAAAACATTCTTTTGGTGGATGATTCTATTGTCCGAGGAAATACCAGTAAAAAAATTGTAGAACTCGTTCGCGAAGCAGGAGCAAAGAAAATCTATTTTGCTTCCGCTGCACCTCCTATCATTGGCCAAGATCCATACGGTATTGACCTGCCTACCAAGTCAGAACTTATTGCGCATCAGAATTCCATTGAAGATATTCGTAAATTCATGGGTGCAGATGCTCTCTTCTACGGAACAATCGAAAACCTTAGAAAGGCAGTCCGTTACGGCAATAAAAACATACGAGGATTCAGCGAAGGGTGCTTTACTGGCAAATATCCCACGCCGGAAGTGACACCTGCCCTATTGCGGGAAATGGGAAACGAGCGAAATAAGACACGTTCTTCTCACGAACTTCAAAGCGATGAAGAGGGAGATGCATATAAAATGATGACCCTCGTATAATTCACTCACTTTTTCTATGCGCATTCTCCTCGTTACCAGCTCGGCACGCGGTCATGCGATTGCAGAATCACTTGCTTCAAGTGCTTCTAATCCTGAGTTGATTACTATTAGCTCCAGCCGCAATCCAGGAATAAAAGCACTGGCGAGTGAGCAGCATATACTCGATATTATGAATTTCGATTCAGTCCTAGATATAGCCAAAAAGTCCAAATCTGACTTCGCGTTCATCGGACCGGATGACCCTATCGGTATGGGGCTTTCTGATGCATTGGAAGAAATTGGAATCTCAAGCATTGCTCCAAAAAAATCTCTTGCCAGACTGGAATCCAGTAAGAGGTTCACGCGTGATCTGATGGCAAAGTACGGTATTGATGCCTCTCCAAAATATTGCGCATTTATAGAAACTGATCGGGCTGCAATACAATCGTACATTGAT
>SDBT01009836.1_pt1 | contig 15480 bp, 16 predicted proteins | sample 2277101 | NCBI WGS metagenome assembly SDBT01 (sample SAMN10404973, study PRJNA504765) | marine sediment metagenome | isolation source: marine sediment core GS10_PC15, 103 cmbsf | place: Arctic Ocean: Southern Knipovich Ridge | collected 2010 | reverse complement strand
GTATAGTAACATATTTAGAAATATATTCTAATGCAACTTTACGATTCCTAATTGGAGATGCTTCTTCTAATGAAGGTTTTATTTTTTCAATTAATTCCTTAGATAAATCACTATCTAGATCATAAACAATAGTTTCAATAATTTCTTTATCTGATATAACCCCTAATGCTCTGAATATAACAAAGATTGGTATTTCACTTCTAATTTTACTAATTTGCAATCTAATAGTGCGACCAAAAAAATTACCTGGTTTAGATGTTAATTTGATCGACAATGGTTTAACATATGCTGGATTATTATAATCAACTGATGTAATTTCTGCTATATGAGAATAAGTTGTAGAAGGACCTTTACTTTGTGGGAAAACAAAGATTTTATTTTCACATTTTCTTTCAAAACAAACTATTACTTTTTCACTACCATTAATAACAAAATATCCTCCTTCATCATATTCACCTTCACCCATTTCTGATCTTGTTTTATTAGTTTGTTCTGATAAAACACAATATTTTGATTGTAACATGATTGGAATCTTACCTAAAGGTACATCTTTCATAATGGGTAATTCTGTAATCTCTTTTTCTCCACTTTTAGCATCATGTCTAATAATTTTTTTATTAATATCACATGCTAAAGCTGCAGAATATGTTAAATTTCTTAAACGTGCATCATTTGGATACATTGTTTTCAATTGACCATCATTATCATTAATAACTGGTTTACTAATTGAAATATTACCAAATTCAACATGATATTCTGTCATATATTTACCTAAATCTTGATTAAAATTCGAATAGGAAACAACAGGATTAAATTCATCAATAATTTTTTGAACTTTATTGTCACCAAAATCATTAAAAGATTCAATTTGATGTTTGACTAATACTTTCTTATCTCGAAAATATGATCCAATAACATTCCATGTATCTTTTTCCCAATCATATTTATGTTCTGTCGAAATATTCATTATATTAATATTATATATATTTAATTTATATTTAAGTACTTTATATCTAAAAAATTATATTTCAATTTATTATAAAATTTTAATAAATATATTATAAAAAATATAATTATATAATAGATCAGATATTCAAAAAATATTTTTATAGAAATTTAAAATACTCAAGTTATAAATTAATTAAAATTTATTATATCAATTCTTATTATAATGTATTATTGCAATAATAGTGATAATGATTCTAATAAACGACATGATAGATATCGTGATCGTAATAAAAATCGTAATCGTAGTTATGATAAAAACTATGATAAGAATTATAAAAAACATAAATCTGATAAAAATGATAATCTCGTTAAACCTTTCAATATTATTGGACCACTATTATCAAATAATAATCAAATAGAACCTGTGAGTGAAGAAGATTTTTATAATGAAGATGATTATGATGAAATTATATATCGAGATATTAAGACAATAGATGATTTGATAGAATTAGGTAAATTATATGATTCAAATAAAAGAAAAAAATATAATATTAATGTAAAAAAATTATATGGATTAATCGAACCTTTGCAACAATTAAAAAATATGATAGGTATGCATAATGTTAAAAATCATATTATTGATATTATTATCTATTATCTACAAGATTTTGAAAAATATAATAAAAATATTATGCACACTGTTCTCTATGGTCCACCTGGTTCCGGTAAGACTGAATTAGCAACTATTTTAGCAAAAATTTATTGTAAAATGGGTCTCATTAAAACTGATAAAATCAATGCAGTAAAAAGATCAGATTTAATTGGAGAATTTTTAGGTCATTCTGCTAAAAAAACTCAAAAAGAAATAGATAATGCTAAAGATGGAATTTTATTAATTGATGAAGCTTATTCACTTGGTAATAATGAATTAAGAGATTCTTTTTCAAAAGAATGTATAGATACAATAAATCAAAATTTAACAGAAAATAAAATAAATTTTATATGTATTATTGCAGGATATAGAGATGCATTAGAAAAATGTTTTTTTGCATATAATCAAGGTTTAGAAAGAAGATTTCCATTTAGATTTACAATGGATGAATATAGTTCAACAGATTTAAAATTAATATATATAAAAATGGTAAAAAATGAAGGCTGGGAAATTTGTAATGAATATATAGATACTCCAATAGAATTTTTTGAAACATATAGAAAAATTTTTAAATATGGTGGCGGTGATATGGAAACATTATTTCATATGACAAGAATTGCACACGCTAGAAGAGTATTTTGTCTATTAAAACATGAAAAGAAGAAAATAATATACAAAGATTTAGAAAAAGCATTGGAATTATTTATGAATGATGAATCAATAAAATTAAGAAATGAAACTGTATATAATATGATGTATAATTAATCATGCATAATTTATATAAGCATTTCCACTCAATTTATTAATTTTTCCTAATTTTGTTATACCACCTAATGATGAAAATTTATATTTATCATTAGGATCTCCTACCAATCTACTTTTAGGAGTAAATGGTGAACAATTAGTTCCATCTTTATTTGCTTTCTTGGTTCCATCAGCACAACATCCAAATGGAATACAACCATCTAATATATTATCATCTGTCACTAAATTATAATCATATTTCGGTAAAATTCTTTCTGATGGATTAGCGACATATTTATATTTTCTTTTATCATATATTTTTGCTGTCTTATCTTCTACTGTTTTGATTCTATTATCCTGTGTATCATATATATAATATCTACATTGTAAATTACCATTTCTATCTAAATATTTAACTACTGCATTACAATCTGGATGATTTGCACACCAATTTAAACATTGTTTCTCTGATTGAAAATTTGGTGTTCCATTTACAAATAAATTAGTTTCGCCATTATAATTACAATGAGGATATGGTGATCCTAATATAGTTGAGTGTTCAGCAGCTAAACATTTTTTAATTTCAATTCCATCATGATAGCAACATATATTATTACCACAAGGTTTATAATTTGTTGGACAGCTAACTATTCTTTTATTATTTATAGATTTTTCAAAAGTTCTTGTATATAAAATGTTTTTATTAGATGTATTTTGATCGATAGGATATCCATAATTACCAATAGTGTAAATATCACTTATACACATGGGATCTATTTTCCCATTTTCTTTTTGACAATTGTAAAATGCAGTGTTATTAATATATAACTTAACATTATTTTTATTATTACTATTATTTATACTGTAATTTTCAGTATTTGGATACATATATACTTTTTTGAGAAAAAAAATATGAATAAATAGTATATGGAACTTTTAACAATTTATCAACATTCAGAAATAGTATTAGGATCGTTATATTTTTTTTTTATATATCTAATAGGATCCTATATAATTAATGGTGAATTAAATTTATTTAATATTATTATTACTACTGGATTATTTATTATATGGTTATTGACAGTTAAAATTTTTACAAATTATATTGTTTTCATTCAGAAAAATTAATTACTCTATGGTAAAGTAAAAAATATATAAATAGTAATTATAGATGATAGGATATATTTTTGGAATTGGAATTATTATTTTATTGATTATAATTACTATTATTGCAAGTTCAACTTATTTACTTACTGAGAGACAATTTAAAGAATTATGGATAAGTTCTATATTATTTGTTATACTTCTAGGATATACAAGAGCTAAAATATTAAAATTAGAACCAATTGATGTATATATATTTGTTCCAGCATTTTTGTATATATTATGGTTCTTTTTTACAAAATTTTCAGCTAATTTGATAAATAAAGATGATAATATGATAGGAAATATTACAATGTATAATATAATGGAGACTGTAATTGGAACAATTATATTTTTATTTATATTTGGTTATTTTAGGTCAATGATATTAAATTTGCCAATTGATTCGATAAATATAATTACGACAACAGTTTTATTTTTTTTATGGTATTCATTGAGTAATTATATTACAGATTTATCTATAAATAAGTAGATATTTAAGTGTAGAGTATTTGAAGAAAAGATATATTATTAAATATAATATGGGTGATTTAATATTACAATTAATTATAATATTTCCAATATTTTATTTTACACAATATTATAAATCGATTATATTATTATCTTTTGTAATTGACAGTTTATTTTCAGCAATATATTTTATTAAATTTTTTATATTAAATGAATCATCACATCAAGAATTATTAACATATATAAATAAACTGTATAAAGTAGATTTAATAAATCGTTATATATATTATTTAACTTTAGAAATTTTTTATATTATAATTTGTAATTTATTTTGGAATACAAATATCATATTTCTATATTATTTTTTATTATTGACTATTTGTCCTGAAATATTAAATTATATTTGTCATAATTATTTATACAAATATATAAATTTTATAGATATTGAGAAAAAAAAATTTATGAAAGTTATTATATGCAAACAGTTAGCAAGTGTAATTAATACCTTATCAATGATATGTATTGATAAGAATTCAGAAATAAATTTTAATGAATTATTATTTTTATTTGATGATTATGATAAAACAGTTGGAGATTTTTTAATTTTTTTTAAAAATTTTTTAATAATATCTTTAATACATTATGCACGAAAAAAATCAAATACAATTTATAGTACACTCATAACTTATTTTTATAATTATAAAACAGGTGAATTAATTGAAAGTATTGATCTAGAAACAGCAAAAAAAAGATTTTCTAAAGTAATTTTTAGAAGAGAATGGAAGAAATTATTAAGTACTGAAATATTACAGTCTATTATTTATATATACAGTCTTCAAAATAATAGTAAAATAGATTATATAACTATTCATGTAACTAAATTTAATTATACTTTAATAAAAATGTTTACAATATGGTCAATCGGTTCTTTTATTGATAAACCATATTTATTATCACTTCTCTCTTTATTTTTTTTAATATATCGTAAACCATTTAAAATATATTTTGAGAAAGATAGTTTATATAAATATACATTTAGATTATTAGCATCATTAATAGGAATTTTTTTTAAAAATTATTTCTTTTTAAGTTTTATTTGTGAATTTGGATATGCATTTACATTTAATAAAATTATGAATACCATAGTATTATATATTTATCATAAATTTGAAAAAATTTTACATATTTGTATTCATTTTAATAAATATAATATATTTTTAATAACAATTTTTATATATATAGAAGTAATAAAATTTATTAATCAACAATTCTTTATACCATATGAATATCATATATTAAATTATATATTTTATCTAATAAATATAAATAATAATTATAAACGTATTGTTATAAATTTAATAATATTTGTGGGTATTTTATCAAATTATGATGAATATCATATAATTTATATTTTAGGTATTTCTTATTTATGTATAAATATTGATAATTATTTTAGTAATAATAGAGATTTAGCATTAAGTATATTGAAAAAAAAGATAAATATAAATATTATAGAAAGTTATTATAAAACTCGTAATAATAAAGTTGATAATAATAAAAACCAAAAGAAAGAAAATATATATATTGGTAATATTGATAATAAAAAGATAGATAGTTCTATTAATCCAACTGCACCTTTAATATTTGATGAAAAATATATATCAGAAGATAATATAAAAATATATGATAAGGATATAAATTTAATGGAAAGTTATAGAATAAATCATAATACATTTAATCAAAAAGATTGATATACTCATTATGTATTTTTTTAGTAAAGTTTTTCCAGACATCACTTCTACAATATACACAATTAATTTTTCCCATTTTAATCCATTTTTTCATACATTGATTATGTATAATATTATGACAAATTGGGCATTCAACATTATTTTTCTTATTATTTTCTATAAAATCTTCAAAACATATAATACAATATTCTTCATCATTAATTTCTCTATTTTGTATAAATTTATTATTATTATTTTTAATATCAATATTTTGAAATTTTTTAATTAGTATATTATCTACATAATTTTCATTATTTGTCATGGTTAATTTATTAAATTTATCTTTCATACAATTTATTTCTATGTCAGTAAAATATAATATATTAAAAAAATTAGTCTGTTGTGTAGTAAAACATTGTAAAACTCTAAAAATAATAAAGCAACAATGTTTACAAATGCAATTATAAGATTTTGCCCAACTTTTCATATCTGGACAATTACAAATTATATTTTTAGTATTAGAATATATAATAATTTTATATATATTCGCAGTTGAACCACTCATCTGAAATATCATATTATCTTTATCATATTTTTTATCTAATAAATATAAGTTTTCGGTAAATATCTTATTATATCTCTTTTGTTGTTGATAATTCATCTATAATATTATTTATAATATATTTTTATATCATATTTAATATAGTATTTTATATAATATATAAAGATTAAATTCTAAATATTATATAATAATGAATAAAAAAATAAATAAAAATAATATTAATCAAAACAATGATATGTATTGTGATATATCTAATTCAAATCAATGTAATTCTAAAGACATACATCTTCAAAATATTTCTATCAATACACATAATAAAATATTATTCAAAGAAACAGATTTAAAAATTATTTATGGTAATCATTATGGATTGATTGGTAAAAATGGAATTGGTAAAACTTCTTTATTAAAACATATTGCATCTCGTAAATTACCTATATCAAATCAAATGGATATATTATATATAGAACAAGAAATAGAAGCCACTGATATTACTGTTATTGAAACAGTAATGAGTGCACATCAGGAAAGATTAAATCTGATTAAAAGAGTTAAATATTTAGAAGATAATATGGAAAATATATTACTTGATGAATATCAAACACTATATGATAAATTAATAGCTATGGATGCTGATAAGGATGAATCAAAAGTTAGAAGAATTTTAAGTGGTTTAGGTTTTACACTTCAAGATCAAGAACGTGCAACTAAACAATTTTCAGGTGGTTGGCGCATGAGGATATCTATAGCTCGAGCATTATATATGGAACCAACATTATTATTATTAGATGAGCCGACAAATCATTTGGATTTGAATGCGATTATATGGTTTACAGAATATTTAAAAAAATGGAAGAAAACATTATTAATAGTATCACATAATCAGAATTTCTTAAATAATGTATGTACATATATAATAAATATAGAGAATCAAAAGTTAGTTTATTATAGTGGAAATTATAGTAATTTTGTAAAAACATATCATTATAAATATTGTAAACAAGAGAAAGAATGGCAAAAAGTAGAAAAAGAATTAAAATCGATGAAGGAAAAAAATATATCTAAAAATGAACAACAAGAATATCTAAAAAAATGTACCATAACTAAACCGGATAAACTCTATAAAGTATATATCAAATTTAATGAACCATTGTATTTAAATTCACCTCTTCTAGAAGTTCATGATATATCTTTTGGATATACATTAGATAAAATCTTATTCAAAAATATAAATTTTGAAATAAATTTAGATTCACGTATTACTATAGTTGGATATAATGGTGTTGGTAAATCAACATTAATAAATCTTTTAGTAGGAAATTTAGAACCAATTAAAGGTATTATTATAAAAAATAATTTATTAAGAATTGGGTATTACAATCAACATTTTACTGAGTTTCTGCCAATGGACATGACACCAGTAAAATATATTCAAAGTATTTCATTATTATCAGATGAACAAAATCAACGACAGGCAGTTAGAAGATTGTTAGGAATGATAGGTTTAGAATCAAATGTACATGAAATATTAATTGAACAATTATCTGGTGGTCAAAAAGCGCGAGTAGCATTTATGGCTCTAACTGTCATGAAACCTCATTTATTATTTTTGGATGAACCAACGAATCATTTAGATATTGAAAGTATAGATGGATTGATAGAAGGGATAAATAATTACAAAGGTGGTGTAATTATTATTAGTCATGATATAGAATTAATTACTAGAACTGATTGTAAATTATGGATTTGTCACAATCAAAGAGTAGAAGAATATGAAGGAGATTATGAAGATTATCGAAATGAAATATTAGATTAATAATTATTTTCTTAGAGATATTATAAATGTTATTAACGATTTTTATAATATTTTTCATATTATATCTTTATTATAAAATACAAAGTGATATCAACTTTATTGATAAATTATTTAGTAATAGAATATTTCAATTGATTATGTTATTGCTTTTGAGAATAACTTTTGAATCACATAATTCAGGATATTATATATTATATTTCATTATAGCTACAATTATTATCTATATTTATAGACAAGATATACCCAATGATATTGATAAGTTATTAAATTATATTTCAAATAATTGTTGTATCCATTCCACTGTTATTCCTCATAATGAACATCCGCATATGTACTACTGTTTTACAAATGCTGATACACCAATAGAAGTAACAAAACATGAAAAACATGAAGAATTAGAAGAATTAGAAGAATTAGAAGAATCTGAAGAAGAATTACTGATTAGAAAAATAAATATACCAAAAAATTCAGAACTACAAAGTCAAATGGGAATTCAAATGGGAACTCAAATGGGAACTCAAATGGGAATTCAAATGGGAACTCAAATGGGAACTGAAATGGGAACTGAAATGGGAAGTGAAATGGGAATTCAAATGGGAACTGAAATGGGAACTCAAATGGGAAGTGAAATGGGAAATGAAATGGGAAATGAAATGGGAAGTGAAATGGGAAGTGAAATGGGAAGTGAAATGGGAAGTGAAATGGGAATTCAAATGGGAATTGAAATGGAGCCGCAAGAAATAAAGATTAATTTAGAAGTAAATGAAAGTGAAAATAATAATGAAAGTGATGAAGAAGAAAAAATAAGTTTGAGAAAAGAAATTAAGAATAAATTGTATGAATTCTTTGATTAAATAATTTATTACTTGATGTAATTTATATATTATTAATATATATTGATGAAATATATTAATAATATCATTGTCATTCTATTAATTACTATATATATTATATATATATCATTAAATTATATTCCAAATTTTATCAATGATTTATTTAATAATATATTATTCAAAATTTTAATACTTATTCTTATCGTATATTTAAGTACTAATAATAATAACATTGGTGGTTCATTAACTGGGATCCTTTTAGCTCTATCTTATCTAATAACTGTGCATATTATTAAGGATGACAAAGAATTATTTTATTTAGAAGATTTTGCACAACAAGAAGAAGATATTGATGAAGATATGATAGAACAATCAGATAAATCATTTTTAGAAGATGAAACAGAAGGAGAATCAAAAATGGAAGGTCAAATGGTTAATAATGGAGGATATTATCCTGGTTACAATATGATTCCATCAAATATATTAAGACAATCCATGAATATTAGTGGATATTATTCTTAATCATCAGATGGAACTAAATATTTATTAAATTTCTGCATTTTCTTATAAGTTTTCGAAATGGTAACTTCTGATATATCACATAATTGTGCCAATATTTTTTTAGTTATCTTTAAATTATAATATTGTGATACTAAATATATACTGCCAACTGCTATAGATGATGGAGTATTTTCTGAAACTAGACCTAATTTAGATGCCATTTTAGAAACATGTATAGCTCTATCTCTATTTTGTTCAGTTAATTTCAATAACGAAGAATATCTTTTGATAGAAATTTTGGGTGAATTTGATTTAATATTAGCAATATAGTCGCAATTATTAAGATACATCATTTCATTAAATTGTTTACATCCACTTGTCATTTTTTTAATTTTTAATCCGAATATCTGAGATATCTCTCTAGTTGTTCTAGAATCATTTTTATCTTTACATGAGTGATATACACATGCTGCTATTAATCCTTTGCGTGATTTACCTCTTTTAATAGAATCTTCACTAAGAGTTTTATACATAATTTTGGCTCTATCTATAATACAAACAGAAATATCGCTATCATCACTTTTTGATTGAATATGTTTAAAAACTTTTAATAAACTTCTTTCTTTATAACTCATAGAATTCCAATTATTTAATTTTCTAAATTTTTCATATCCTCGACCTAAAATAATCGTCCCTAATGATGATTCTGGTAATAATGGATTTATTGGCATCCCACATCTTGTCGGATCACTTGAATGTTTTGTATCTTCAGATCCATAAAATCTCCATTCTTGTTGATGGTCAATCATATCTCCATTATTAATACCACATTTTTCACAAACTATAATACCTTCATCATATATTAAACTATCTTCATTACAATCGTAACATAATAGTCTGTTATTTTTTTGAGTAACTATTTTTAATTTAGTTATCTCATCATTAGATAATTCTGGACTAGAATCATCCAATGTTTGTTTAATTGTATCAAATACATTCCAAATATCTGTTGTCATTGTAAAACTATTTAAACGTATAATATAATTAATACATTCTTTAAATAGTTTTGAACGTCAATTTTTGTAAAAAATTCAATAAAAATGTTATAATAGAATATAGTCATGTCTAATACAAAATTAATAAATAATGCTTATGAAATAAATGTTGTAGATTGGGATAAAAATAAATTACAAAAATATATTGGATTATTAATTGTTGGATATTTTGGTGTTAAAATATTTTATGGATTTTTTAATAAATTTTCTAAAAAAACTATGAGAGATGAAATTGTTGACTTTTCTGTTATGATTGTCATGGGATCTATCATCTATTTATTAACTAATATGGATAAAAGATATGTTCTCGGTCATCTAAATAATATAAATTTGTTTTTCTTTATTGGTTATCTAGTTGGATTAAATGTACCATTTATTTATCAAGAAGTCATGAATCAAAATAATATTGTAAATAATAAAGCCATTCAATATTTATTTTATGGAATTTTTATATTTATTATTTTAGTTATGACTTATTTAAGTATTAGAAATGCATCTGATAAAGGTAATCCTTTATATTATGCTGTTTATTTAATATCCATTGCATTTATTATTATGGGATTGATAATAACTCGACAAAAACCAAAATTATATTCATCAACAAAATTTAATGAAAATGGTCAAGATGCATTAGATAGTTTAGGTAGATATTTTAATACAGATGAATTAAATAAAATGATAGAAACTAAAGAATTTAAACAAGCAGCAGAAAAAAGTTTCAACAACAGAGATCCACAATATGTAATCCATGTGGCCAATAAATATTTAGATATGGCAGCTGTATCTGATAAAAATGATATATCAGATTTGTTAATGAGTTTACATAAACCTATTATTCAAAATGGTTTTGTAACAATTCATGGAACATACATTTCATTTGGATTGGCTGCTATTGGTTGGTTATTATCCTTATTATTTATGTATGATGCAGAAGAAACTATTTTACAAAGATTCTTATCTATTTTTAATGGATTTGTTATCGGTATGTTCGTAAGTGGTGTTTCATTTTATGGATTTCAATATATATTATCAGATCAAAAAGAAAAACAATGTTTTGGTGATGAATGTAGTCGTGAAAATATGATATTTAAAAATAAAGAATATGTTAATGTAACTTCAACTTTATCTACTATCAAATGGGGATTATCCTTCACACTTATTATTTTAATTGTAACCATCATTCTCTTCTATCTATTAAGATTTTAATATTTTATCAAATATTAATTAAAGTATACCTATAATTCCACATGCTACTCTCGAACCAGAATGACCTGTTGTTTTACTATCTGGAAAATTACCCTTACCTAAATCATCTTCATCTGCATGAATTACCATACTTCTACCAATCACATTATATTTACCTTTTAATTTGATTAATTTATCTTTGATAGTAATATCAACTTTTCCATTTTTGTCAGCAGTAAGATTACCTAAATCTCCAACATGTCTATTCTTGTCGTGTAAACCACCATGTTCTTTATTAAATGGATTATAATGAGGACCCATACTTTCGCAACCTTTTCGAGTATCCCCAAAAGTGTGAATATGGATGCCATGTTTACCAGGTTTAAGATTAGATATTTTTATTTTGAAGATGGTAGATTTATTTTCTAAATCTTCAGATAATAAGATGGTACCCATAATATTATTACCATTGAGAACACAAATAGCATTTATAGGTTGAGTCATTTTTTTATATAAATTTATAAAATATTTTTGATTTGTTAAAAGAACTTAAATAATTCTTCTAAAGTAATATAAATAACAAAACTTTCCACACCAGTTGCAAGACATTTACCATAATATATTTTTTGACTATCTCCTATTGATGTATAAGAAAATATAGATTGATATATTGTAAAATTTATTGTAATGCAATTATCATTATTTATCAGTGGAAATAGTTTGAATAATGGTTTTGAAGGAGTCTCATATATATTAGATCTAAATAATTCTAACTGATTATTTATTTTTTTTAATACTACGTCAATTAATAATAAATCAATTTTGTGTTTAGAATTACCAATATAATAATATGGACCTGATTCTTCTATAATTTGTTTCGTTTTTTTCATTTCATTTGCAAATTTTGATGTTGATGTTAATCTATTACTGAATATATGATCGTCCTCTGAATATTTTTTTACCATATTAATAAGACTTATCTTTAATATATTGCCTTGTATACATAATTCATTAAATCTTTTACATGTTAATGCCACTCTATGACATGTATAAGGATTATCATTTTTACCTAAAATTATGTAAAGTATATTGTGATTCATCATATTTCTATTATATCTTGTAATTTAGTAATCAGATAATTCAATTTTTTTAATAATAAGTTAGACGCCAAAAGTCACTCGTTAAGTTATTATTTTTAGCTAATACTTCACATGGTATGTATAGATAGCCATTATCACCAAATTCTTTATCTAATGGATGCCTAACTATCCACTGATTTTTTTTACTGTCATATCCAACTATGATGGCACACAATCCACCTAAAATTTTTTCATCTTCTTCTGGATTACTTATTAGACCTGTCTTTTTAACCTCATCTGATTCAAAAGATTCAAAAATTGTGAATCCAAAAATAATTGGATAATCTTCATAAAGAGCCTGACGTAATTGGTTCTTAAAATTACATAACTTTGTATACCTTAATTTCTTAGTCTGTTGAGTTATTTTTTTAGTTCCATCTTCCAATTCAGCATCATGTTCTATCTTATTTTCATCGACAATTTTAAATTTTTTAATACAATTACGAATAGAGGTCATAGAATCTAGATTAGAATTTTGATAAGAGTCACTAAAATTATATCTTAAATTATATGAATCTAAGACTGCCGCAACACTAGTTGCAGCAGAAGATCCAAAATTTTTACTATATTTTTTGAAATATTCTCTAAGATCCATTGTGCCAGTTAATTTAGAGTTAACTTTAGGATATTTATAAATATTATCCCTGAAATCTGGTAACTCTGGTTTCCAATCGTAGATATTTTTATTAGAACTAAAACTAAGTCCCATATTTATATATTATATAGATATTTTATTTTTATAATTAACTCTCTTTTTTACATCATATTTAATAATATGTAAATATAATAAATATTAATATTTATTATTAAGGTGGATTAAAATAATTTATAACAATAAATAAAATTTTAAAATAAATAATTTATTGATGACTGTATATAATATATATTTTCAAACTTATATTATAAATCTATTAAAATTAAAAAACTATATAAATATTATATATAAATATGGGTGCATTATTTTCTACTGGTTCAACTACTAATATATTGCCACATACACAGTTAGATACAAATATGATATCAAAAAATAATATAATAAAAAAATATAACAAACCGCCAACTGTTATATTAACTACATGTGAATCGGTTAAAAGTGATTATAATTCTTTAATCAAAAATTTTGATACATTTTATATAGATAATAGATTTATTCCAATGTCAAGAATTGTTACAGGCAAAGGAGGAGGTTATGTTTATGTAATAAAAGCCACAAAAGATGTAAATATTATATGTGACATAACTACCAAGAAAATTAAAAATAATTATAAAGAAGGTTCAAAATATATATTAAAGATTTTTCCTGCACTTAATAGATCAGAAGATAAAAAAGAAATTGCTATTACAATTATTTTATCTGAAATAAATAATATATTATTTCCCAAAGTGTATGAATATGGTAATATAAATAGTATTTATCCTTTTAGGAAAAAAATAAATGAAAATATGCCAAAAATAATTGAATCAAATTTATATAATTATATGATAATAGAGTACATTGATGGAATTCCACTTTCAAATATAAAGAGTATTAATTTACAAGAACAAAAAGAAATATTATTTCAAATATTATATGCACTTTATAGTGTAGAAAAACTATGTACTAAATTTCGACATAATGATTTACATCCAGGTAATATTTTAGTTACAAAAACAGAATCTCCACTTATTTTTAATGTTGACAATAAAGAATATAGAATGAAGTTTAAATATAGTATCAAAATAATAGATTTTGGTATGAGTTCATTTGAATCTAAAGCAAGAGTTATATCCAAACCAATTTCAAGAACTCTTTTAAGATTTTTAGAAGAACATGGAATTAGTAAACCAGTGGGTATCATTAAAAGTTTAAGAATTAAACAAAAAAATCCTGATCTAAGATTTTGGTTATTAATAAAAAATGCTCTTACTAATAAAAATAAAAGAAATCTTGGTAAGAATATAAAAATATGTAATACTATTAAATCGTGTCTTAAAAGTGAATATTTTAATTCATTGGAAAGTTAAGTTAAATGTACATTACTAAAATAAAATAATAATATATGACTCATATGACTGAAATAATTCCAGATTTATGGATTGGAAATAAATATTGTATAGAAGATTTAACTTTTTTATCTGAAAATCAATTTGAATGCATTATTAATTGTTCCAAAGATTTAGAATTTAATAAAAATTATAATAAAGCTGAAAATATAAGGATGGCTATAGATGGTTCTCATAGTATATTTGAATGTAATAGGGACATGTATGATAAATTATTTGATATAACTAAATATATACATCATTATTTAGGCCAAAATAAATCAGTTCTAATTTACTGTAGAGATTGTCGACAGATATCTCCAACAATTGTGACGGCATATATTATGAAATATGGTAAAGTTTCCATAAAAAAAGCGGTAGAATATATTAAATCGAAGCGTCAAGAATGTTTTACACCAAAGATTAATTTTTATATGGCATTGCAAAAATTTTATCTATGATATAATTATATTATGGGAAATGTAGAGGGTAATCTTGTAAATGTATCAAATAATAAAAAAAGAATTAGAGAAAATGAGATAGATATTTTAGTTGAAAACATAACAAAAAGTGCAAAAAAATTGTGGAGAAATTATCAAATAAATTTTCTAGATAAAAATTTTTGTCAAAATATTGAATTAGCTTATCAAGATAAATTAGATAATTTAACTATAACTCA
>SDBT01009835.1_pt1 | contig 15481 bp, 14 predicted proteins | sample 2277101 | NCBI WGS metagenome assembly SDBT01 (sample SAMN10404973, study PRJNA504765) | marine sediment metagenome | isolation source: marine sediment core GS10_PC15, 103 cmbsf | place: Arctic Ocean: Southern Knipovich Ridge | collected 2010 | reverse complement strand
TGTACATACATCATCGCATCGACCTGCAGGACTATTGACAGAGGATATCCCATGGCAGAAGCCCCGAGATTCAAAGCATATTTCAAGCATGCAGACGATAGACCGGTAGTGCACATGAGCAGGGTTAACTGGGACTCATTCGATTTTTCTTCAACGGGTACTGTGATCCTGGATATCGAGAAGACTCCACTCTCATCTGTTGCTCAAGAAGCAACGGTTGTTGTTGCATACGCTAACCACTTCACCGAAGCAAGTGTGGAGGTCGGTGTAGTTCGTTTGGATTACGATGATGATCCAGAGATTTACAATATCGATAAGTACACAGCCTGGATCGATATGCCTTCGCATCCAGAATTCGAGAGCATCGTCGACGCTGCATCGACCGAGGACAATCAGAACCTGCGCGACTATTTGGCAGGTACCGTGTTTTTCGTGAAGAGGGAGCCGGATAAGGATCATCATAGAGCGGAATTATGGCAGTCTCTCAAAATACTCATTGATGACTCTGAGTAATGCGTAGGCCTATCTGACGGGCGCTTGAACCTGAGTCCAGAAGCGAATACCGATTACCGAAGTCACTGAACAACATGTCGTCCCATGTTTCATATAGGACGTTTGACTATTCTGAAAGGATTGAAAATTGGACGATGCGAATCATCCAGGGCCGGATATGCACGAGCGAGTGGTCCAGCAGGCCATGCAACTCTGGTTTGAGCCGGAGATTCAGCGACGACAGCAGGCTGGTCTTCTGGAGGTACCCTTTTCGCTTCGAGCCGCACAGGTAATAATGTTTGCCGACGAGAGGCCTTATGTGATTCGACTGAATGAAGAGGTTCAGATTGCCGGGAAGGCTCGGTTAAAGAACGTTCAGGGGTTGACTAAAGGGGACATTATCAGTGGGGATCAGATTGATGAAATCCAGGGCTGGATGCTCCCTGAGACGGAGGATCCTAATTGTGGCCATCTGACTATTGTTATCTTCCGCGGTAGGGTGTACATCTCTTTTGATTTCAGGTACAACAAGGCTCTTTCGAGCGAACTGCTTTCTGCTGCAGATGAATTTTTGAAGACGGCTGGCGACTCCCTGTCGAGGGGTGATCTCCGGGTAGCGGTGGACACTCTCTTCAGTGCCGCCGAACTTGCTGCCAAGGCTTTTATCGTCTCAACACCATTCCCTGGTAAACGACCGAAGAGACAGCACAAGTTCATCCAGACGCAAGTGAACGTTCAAGGGAAACTCGGCAACATCGATGATGAGTTCAGGGGGACATTCAATCGGTTATTCAACATGAGGCGCGCAGCGCGATATCTTGAGGAAGGCCTATCAGTGGAGCCTTCTGAACTTGAGGCGATGGAGAAGACTGTTAAATCCTTTATTGGAAATACGCGTCCGAGGATTTCTTGAGAACGTCTGACATGTTTGTGAGCCTACCGGCCTACGCAAGCATCGGCTGTTTAGTCATCTCTCCACTTAGAGGATTCCATAATGGATCGATGTAATCCTGAACTCCTTCCAGGGACATCTCCAGAGGCTCTCATGCGGGTTCTGAGCGTTGATCGATCCTGTTGGCGATTGCTGAAGGACGCAATTGGGACGCAGAAATGGAAAACGGCCCATTCAACAGAAAGGACCGTTTTCCCTTAACTGCTTCACGAGTAAGCAGTTTACCTGGTACGCCCGAGAGGAGTCGAATCCCTAGACTTATGATTCACTATCAGTCTCCCCTCCTAATAACCGGATTGCCTGAAGTGGGAATATCCCCATGACAGAGATAATATTGAATGATACGAGAGATCCTCCCCCACTCCATTCCCAGTATGATTGAAAACCCGCTCCAAAAAGCGAAGGGGTAGGGGTTGCCTGCTTTAATCCTTATGGTATATGTGCGTTATAGATTTTTTACAGAATTTTGGCAGGTAGCCTATCCCTTATAGAATCTTCGCTTATATAACAATCATTTCAGCCAGATTCTCTGATATAATCATGATAAATACATAATTTCAGATTGGATCAACTGGATAGACAGGCCGATGTAATATCTAACGCCTTCTTAGCAAGATTCTGATGATTGATGATGCGAGTCTCAATTTTCCTAATCCAATCCTGATGGGTGGAACTCGGTAGCTTGGGCATCTCAGCATTCTTATCCCAGCTGATCCCACCGTATAGGCATCGGTTTCGGTTTTCCGTAGATCCAACTCTGCTACAGAGTGATCTAATAGCATCTTCTGTTTCATCGTCTAGAAAAGCGAAATCTGAAGCAAGTCGATTAAAGGATCTAAATGCTGCGAGATGTCGCCCTTCTTTGTCGGGATTAAGATTTGCCTTATAAAACACTGCTCGAATTATTAACTCAACAGCTGAGAATACATGGAAAGCAGCGCTATCATAGAATTCATTTTCACTCAGTTTTTCTGCTATTTCAATATTTCGCGAACTCACCTCTAAGCAGATATCAACAGCCTTATTAAATGGTTGAGTGCTCATTTATTGACTAATATATTTGGATATAACTTGCATTCATATCTTCACGTTGAATTTCATTGTCGAATAACATTTCAAATGACATAAACATGTCAAATTCCTTATTAAGCGGAAGCAACAAGTTATCTGATATAATATCTTCAATTATCAGTAGTTGCTGTGATTTCAGTGTATTGGGAAATATCGCGTAAAGCTCTGTCGAATCTTCTGGTGTGTCAATAAAAGGGCTTAGCAACCAAAGCTCTGTATTTTCTGGGAGGGTGATGGATTGAACCTTTTTTACCAATCCTTGGATGAAACCTGAATGCTGTATGGCCTGGATAACATATTGCTCCTGATCCTCCTCAGGAGAAGGAGTCACTACCGAAAGAGCATTGAGCGTTCCTAGGTTCCACCAATTCTGAAGAACTGGACCCGCCGTTGATTCAATTATCACGTCTGACCATACAAAAAAATCGCGAGCAATCTGGAGTCCGGAGGTCTTTACAATTGTTCCTGCCGTCATCACTAGTTCACATGGTCCTGCCCACCTGTCCTCAATGTCACCAAAAAAGCCCCAATTCTGAGAAGTGGTCGGGAGGGTTGACGATTTGATGGTGAGCTTATCCTCCACTGATTACCTCCCCAAGAATGAGCTGAATGTGCTTTGTCATTGTATCCAAACAGCTCCGAACCACCGCTCGTGAGGCTGGAAAGATCTTTGATGTAGATACGTTTACATTCAGTGAATGCCCAGCTTCTGCCCAGCTTCCTATTTTTATTTGAATATTCGAAACAGACCCATCCTCATTTTGTATGGCATATTCGTGACCAATTATAAACGTGTTTTCATGCTCTGGCACTGGCATCGGCAAGGGAACACTCAGGGGATCGGGTAATTCTTCAAAGAAGAAATCACCCGTCGATATCGCCTCGGTTACTTCAACAACATGTTGTCTGATTAATCGCCAAAACCGCTCCAACCTTTTTCTCGATTCTTGATATACCTCGTCATTTTCTGACTGATCGTTATTAGAAGAATATGTGAAGGTCATTTGAATCTTTGTTCGCTTTGGAAAATACTTTACGGTCAGGAATAGATCCTTGTCGGCTTCCTCAATTGATAGAGCGCGTAAATTTCGCTCTCCAAAAGGATTATCTATAGGAAGCGTGTCATCGAGTTTTGTCTTGAAACTCTCATCGATTTTACAGGTCAACTGAATATTAATTCGCTGGCAATGATATTGTTCCAGATCGGGCAGTTTCATTTGTTAATCGTTTCCATGTGGCCGGGTCCCACATTGGTATTGCTCTGTGTCATCTAGCTAGAGTACAACGCCATCAAAGCACTTATGTCCACCACTGGCAACCTTCATTATGCATTGGTTTCACACCTAGTATTGATCCAGAATAATCGATTTCAACAACTCGATCCATCGTGATTATACCATGCATTCGTGTCGATAGTGACCAATGATCCCGTCAACATATAGCACCGGACGAACTGAAGGGCGAACAATATTGAATATTTTATCAGGTATTAGGCAATGATATCCGTATCAAGAAATGTGACCGGTACTCTCGATCTGCGAAATTTGTCAGTAAATAATGTGGCCGCGATTAACAAAGTTGGCGTCTGGCCAGTGAAAATTTGTTTGTGACTCAGTCGCTGTACCCTACCTGCGGCGATAGCTCGGGGCGCAATAGGGACGCAGAAACAAGAAGCGGCCCTACTAAAAAGCAGGGCCGCTCCGATTTAACTGCCACCAATGCAAGCAGTTAACCTGGTACGCCCGAGAGGAGTCGAACCCCTAACCTTCTGATCCGTAGTCAGATGCTCTATCCAATTGAGCTACGGGCGCACGGTTTTCAGACAGGGAAACAAATAAGGTGTCACCAGCCCTGCTGTAAACCTCATTCAATTCAGGTGATCGCGATCATCCGATCCACGGCCATCCTGGCCGCCGCGGCTGTCTCTGGATCGACCGTGACGTGATATTCCAGATTCTCAAGCGCGTTGAGCACACGTGGAAGCGTGATCCGTTTCATGTACTGGCATACCGCTTTTTCGGAAACCGGTATGAACTCCTTGCCCGGATTCTCCTTCTCCATCCGGTAGATGATCCCCGTCTCGGTGCCCACGATGAACTGATCAGCATCCTTCTCAGCCGCGTATTTCACCATCTTGCCGGTACTGAAGATCTTCACATCCCGGTCGCCGAGCCGTTCGTCCCCCTCCCGGATCATCTGCTCCAGGGTCGCTGAACAGCGGGATTCGGGGTGGATCATCACCTCGGCCTCCGGATATTCAGCCATCTTGCCGAGTACCATATCGAGCGTCATGGGTGAATGTACGTGACATTCTCCCGGCCACAGATGGATGTTCTCCCTTCCTGTGACTTCTCTCACCCATGCACCGAGGAACATGTCGGGTACAAAGAGGATTTCCTGATCGGGCGGTATGGCTTCTGCTACAGAGACCGCGTTCGAGGACGTGCAGCAGTAATCGGTCAGCGCCTTCACGGCTGCGGTTGAATTCACATAGGAGACCACGACCGCATCAGGGTAGTCGGCTTTCCACCTGGCAAGGGCATCGGCGGTGATGGTATCTGCCAGAAAACAGCCGGCATCGAGGTCAGGGAGCAGCACCTTCTTCTCAGGCGCCAGGATCGCGGCGGTCTCGGCCATGAAATGCACGCCACAGAAGACGATGATATCGGCGTCCTCGAGTTTCGCGGCTTCCTGGGCGAGTCCGAGGGAATCCCCCAGAATATCGGCTACATCCTGAATCGGACCGATCTGGTAATTGTGAGCGAGTATGACCGCGTGTTTCTCCTCCGCCAGCTCGCGAATGCGGGCCTGCATTGCGGCGATCTCTTCCTCTTTTCCAGCGGGCATCATCTCAGACACCTGTTCCTTTTCTTTCAGATCCCGATGACCTGCAACCGTTGCGGGGCATACCAATCATCATACCTCACACCCCATATGAAAAGATACGGGACATGGAGAACTTGAGTACATGAAAACAGTTGTCATATTTTTCTACTACATTAGAACACAGGTTGATCAACCCGCAGCCAGGGGGCCGTATGCCTGTATCCCTGTTCTCCACCGATCCCTTGTCATCTCTCCCTCTCCTGATACCGGCATTCGGGATGGCGATCCGATCCCGGAAGAAGAAGGAGAACGGCAACGATGATGACGCACCCCCGGCCTACCAGCTCCTGATCGACTCATACTTCGATGGTGTGCTCTCTCTGGATACCGAAGGAATCGTGACCTGGGCGAACGAACGGTTCCTGAAGCTGATGAGTTGCGGGTTTGAAGGTGTCGAAGGGCAGCCTTTCACAAATCTGGTCGATCCGGGTGACACGGAGAAGGTGCAGCAGTACATCACCCAGACCATTATGCAACCTCAGAACTTTGAGGTACGTGCCATCGACAACTGCGGCTCGGTGCTCATCCTCGAACTCTCCATGGTGTCTGCTGACAATGACGGGGAGAAAGAGATCTTCGTCGGCGTTCAGGATATCTCGGAAGCCGATGCATTGCGGAAGCGGATCGCGTTCACCGAGAAGATGGACCTCCTGAGCCGGGTGATGGGCAGCATCAACACCGATCTGGAGATGATCCTGGAGGCGCTCATCCCCCTGGCCGACATGGGTGACGACCCCAGGATCCACGAGACCCTGCGGCGTCTGTCCGAACTCGAACGGCGCATCGAACTATTCCCCCGACGCGGGATCAGGGATGGCGCGGATATCGCCATCCGCGACCTGCTCGAATCCTCGGTAGATTCCCTCAAAAGGGAGGAACTTGCATCTGCCAACCGGATCGAGATGGAAATCGCCGATGAGCTCTTCCCGATCTTCGGTGACGTGGTGCAATTGACGGAAGCCTTTCGGAACGTGCTGCGGAACGCCTGCCAGGCGGCGGATGAGACGGGAGGCGGCGTCTATGTGAACTGCACGTCCCTGGCGGTCGACCGGGCTACTCCCCATCGCGGATTCCTCCTGCCGCCGGGTGAGTATATCCACCTGATCATCAGGGATACCGGGCCGGGCATGCCCCGCGAGATCATCAATCACGTGTTCGAACCCCTCTTCTCCACCCGACCCGGCACTCCCCTGGCCGGACTGGGGCTGGCCGTCACGTACACGGTCGTCAAGAACCATCGCGGATATATCGAAATCGAGAGCACACAGGGCGAAGGCACATCGGTGGAGTGCTTCATCCCCCGTTCGCGGATCAGGCAGCAGATCGAGCAGAAGCCGGAACCGACGGCTCCGGAAACAATCGAGGAGGCCCCCCCCGTCGAACCGGCACCTGCCGCAGAGGTGGAGGAGAAAGAGTCGGTTGTCGAGGAGCGGGTCCCGGAGGCGGCCGAAGAGACACTCGCCGTCGAGGCCGTTGAATCCCCCGAGCCGGAACCGGTCGCGGACGAGCCGATGGATGAGGCGGTTGAAGAACCGGTTGAAGTCACCGCGGAAGAAGAAATTCTGGATGACGCTGAGATCGCTTCACTCAGCGGACATGAGACGATCCTCATTATCGAGGAGGACGGCGGGATCCGGGAGATGATCCAGGAAACGCTCTCCAGTTTCGGATACAACGGTCTGCCTGCCCGGAACTGGGTCGAGGGGGTTGATCTCTTCAAGAAGCACAGCCATCTCGTCGATCTCGTGCTTCTGAATGTACTCGTCCCGGAGATGGTCTGGGTAAAGACCCTCATGGATCTGCGCCGGGTGGTTCCGGAGGCGAATGTCGGGCTCATGGGAGGGGATGAAGCAAGTGATACGATGCAGCGGTACCTGGCGATGCCGGGAATCAGCTACCTGGTTAAACCACTGAATACCGCCGTTCTCATGAGAGGGGTCAGGAACTCTCTCGACGAAGCCACCGGTGAAGGTGGTTAGTGCCCTGTCACGCAACAACCGTGGTTAGTCAGAACGCCCTCTTACGATCGAATCCAGCAGAATCTCCAGATCAAGCGGGGTGTTGTACGCATAGGGTGAAACCCTGACACCGGTCGGCCGGGCGTCCACGATGATTCTCTCTTCAGCCAGGGCCTGCATGGTCGCGTACGGATCCTTATCGGGCAAGATCGCGATCCCTGACCACCGCTCCTCTTCCTCGGCCATCATCACGTCAATCCCCCGCTCCTCTGCCATGACTTTCAACAAACGGATCAATGCTCTGACCCTGGCGCCGAGAATATCAACTCCCATCTCGAGCACGAGATCAAGACCTGCCCTTGCTGCGTAAACTGAAGCCGGTGAAGGCGTACCTGCCTCCAGACGTCGTGCGTCTTTTCGCAGGGATCGCTGAGCCGGGTTGAAGTCGAACTGATCTTCAACCCCGAACCAGCCGGTGGTACGCGGATCGAGTTGTTCATGGAGCTCTTCATGCACGTAGAGCCAGGCGATGCCGGGGCCGCCGAGGAGCCACTTGAGGCCGCCCGCGAGAAGAATATCGACACCGAGTTCCTTGACCGGAATCGGGATGATCCCGGCGGATTGATACGCATCCACCAGCAGGAGCGCGCCCGCACCATGAGCCATGTCGGCGAGCGTTTTGATATCCGCCGTCCATCCGGTTGTGAAGAAGACGTGCCCCACTGCAAGCAGGGCGGTTCGGTTATCCAGCAGGCTCTCGTAGGCGGATTCCGGGATGCCGATGCCATCGCGGCTTTCCGCAAAGACCACTTCAACACCATCTCGCGCCCTGGCAAGCCACTGATATGGCAGGGTCGGGAAATCAAGTTCGGCGCAGATCACACGGTTTCGTTCATGGTAGTCGAGTGACGATCCGATCGCCGAGAGCCCCGAAGATACATTGGGCATGAGCGCGACTTCATGCGTACCGCATCCAAGGAGCTGGGCTATCCGCTCGCGAAGGAGTTCGATCTCACCCAGCCACAGCTCGTACCAGGCCGAGGCTCCCATCTCCTGCCACTGATCGAGGAACCGCTGGACCGCTTCACGGCTCCGGTCGCTCAGGGCCCCCAGGGAACAGGTATTCAGGTAGATCGAATCCTCGAAGATGGGAAACTGCTCCCGGAATGCCTGCCACATGGCAACCTGCCCTTGAAGAAGGGCGGTCTCCCACACGGGAGACCGCCCTTTTAACTGAGGACCTCGAAACTGCTGCGTGCGGCTGATGCCCGTACTGAACTCTGCGGGTTACTTGCCGATGGCGTAACCGACGTTGAACCCGAACAGCAGCGCGCTGTTCTTGTAGATCCCGTTGTACACCGCATGCTCACCATTGGTATCGGCATCACCGAACATGAGGTACATGACTGCCGCATCAACGGTCATCGAACCGAAGGTTTTGCCAACACCAACCGTGAAACCGGTCCGCTTGGCATCGGGCAGAAGCGGACTGATGCTCTTGTTGGGTACCGGGGTCTCGTCGTAGAGGAACCCGGCCCGCAGGGCCAGGGTGTCATCCTTCCAGTACTCGGCACCGACACGGATCGTCATCGAGTCTTCGTAATCCTCTTCGATGGTCTCTGTTCCGGTCGGAAGACCTTTCACTACCAACTGCTCGAAACTGCTCCAGCCGGTCAGGTTGACATCGACTTCGAGCAGCAGCTGATCAGTGGCCTTGAATGCGACGGCGAAAGTCATGACCGACGGGTAGGCGATACTGGTTGTGACATCATGATCTCCCACCATTGCAGCAAGGGCTCCATCAATCGGTGGTACATTGGTCGGAGTTCCCAGTGCAATCGTCGCAGTACCTTCGTATTCGACATCCACCGCGGCGCGGTAGGCGGCACCCAGCGTGATCTGATCGCTCGCCTTGAAGAGGAGACCACCGTTGAATCCGATGGCGCTCGCCATGTCGGTTTCAAGTTCAGCTGTAGCAACATTGTGAAAGATACCCAAGCCGAGGGCGGTCGCGTCGTAGAGGGAATAGCGGTCGAGAGTCAGCTTGGATACCCGGATATCCACTCCCACCCCAATGCTCAACTGATCGCTCACTGAAAACGCGACGGTCGGGTTGATCGACACACCGGCTATATCTGTTTTTGTGCTCAGATATCGACCGGTGAAGCTGGCCGGGTTTTCCCATTCGGTGCCCAGCCCGAACGGTGCGTGGACCCCCAACCCCAGAACGACTTTATCATTCAGTCGATGGCTGATGTAGATATTGGGAGGGGTAAAGATCTGGCTTGCCTGGGTTTCAGTGGTGCCGGCTGGTGGATACGGGCCAGCACCCTCGAATTCGCCCGAGGGAGCGATGATGGTGGCGCCCACATAGATCTGCGTCCCATCAAGCATGGCCAATCCGGCCGGGTTGTAGAACATCGCTGACGGATCAGAAGGAGAGGCCGCAAACGCACTGGCACGCCCCATCGCACGGGCGCCCTGCTCGTAGATACTGAAAGCTCCCGCCTGTGCTGAGGACAGCGGTACGGCCAGCATCAATCCTACGGCACACAGGCCAAGGAATGCTCGCGCTCTGCTCATTCGAACCTCCTTACAATGAATCGAATGGTTGAAGATCGGAGCCGGGGCATACTACCTCGGCTTGATGTACCGGAGCGGACAATACCCTCTGAAGTGCGATGTTGTCAATGTTTGCAAAATGAATATTATCACAGAGTCACGGAGGAATTCGGTGCAGTCTGCTCAACCTGAAGGCGTGTCTTGACGGCATCGGAGTCTCTATCTACTCTCCCTTCGTCATGGCAAACCCGGATCGAGAATCACCCGCAATGCCCCTGCAGATCGTTGAGGGCGTCGATTTCATTTCTGCGCCATTGCAGTCCCGCATCCTGGCATACGCCCTGGATGCGGTCGCCTCGATAATCATTCTGCTCTCTCTTCATCGTTTCGTCGGCGGTTGGATCCTGAACGCACTCGGGAATGATGCTTTCATCGGGATGACATTCAATACCTCACTATGGTTCATCGGCAGCCTCGGATACTGGGTGGTCGTTCCCGCGGTGACGGGTGCCACACCTGCGAAGATCCTGTTTCAGTTGCGGATCCTCTCCGAGAGCCCAGGGCCGCTGACCCTTCTTCAGGTCATCCAGCGTGAGATTCTTGGGCACGCCGCGAGCATCCTCTCATTGGGAATAGAATTTCTGTTCACCGTATCCCGGGATCCGAAAGGACGTGCCCTGAACGACCGGCTCGCTGGGACGAGGCTGATCCAGTTCACTACACCCCGTCCTGAGCTTTACAGGGTTCAGGATCTGCACGCTGATACCATAGAGGGTACCTGGATCAGCTATGAAGCAGAGGGTGCGGACAATCCTGTAGATGATGTGCAGGTTGAGCTGACAACCTCCAGTGTTGATGAAGATGGCGCCGGACCAACCCCAACACCTCATAGCATTCCACCTGTACCGCCACCCACCACTGGCAGTTATTATGCCCGCCCATCAGCAGAGACCGCCTTCGAACGAAAACAGCGGGCCGCTAGGGGCCCTACAGTCATGGAGCTTGCCGAAGCCCTGCGACGGACGGCCAAGCTGGTTCGGCAAGGCCAGCTCATGCAGAAGGTGTTGGACAGGAAACGTCAGGATTTCGTGGGACAGATGGAACGGATCGATCTGAATGAAGCACCGGCCGAGTCGATCCGGATCGTGGTTGAACTCGGCCGTGAGGGATTGCTGACCCGGGACCAACTCGAAACCGTCAGGGACATCCTTCAGAAGCGTCTTGCTGATTGATCATCTCTGATCCAGATGGAACGAGCGGAGGCTCTTAACATGGGAACACCTGAAGCATGTATACCCGGAATAGACCTGGATACGACCAGGGAGCCCGCTCTGCGGATTATCCTGCTTCCCAAAGATACCAACGGCACTGGAACCATCTTTGGTGGAGCGATACTGAGCTATCTCGACCTCGCCGGGGCTGTTGAGGCCCGTCGACATTGCAACGCCATCTTCGTGACCGTCGCCATGCATGAGATCATATTCAGGCAGCCGGTATATGTGGGTGACGTCGTCTCCTTCTATACCGAGACGAAGAGAATCGGCACCACATCCATTACCGTACGCGTGCGGGTTGAGGCGATCAGGGTAACCGGTGAGCAGGCCGGTGAGCGGATCCAGGTTACCGAGGGTGAGGTAGTATATGTGGCGATGGACCAGGAGGGAAACAAACTCAGAATTGGCGGTGAATAGTCTATCTTTTACATCTTTTACGTATTCGATTTCTTCTGCTAGACTCTCATCAGTTCATTCTCCTTAATGACAGGGAGGTGTTCCGGTGAGCGTCCACCCACTCGAATATCTTGAGAATATCAGCCATACGATCGTCAAGGAATGGGCTGAACAGCTCAGTCATTCCAACTCTCTCTACTCCGGCCGACCGTTACCCGAGCTGGAAGCAACCACCAGGGAGTGTCTCGACGCCTATCTCTCCGCGATCAAAGATGAAGAGTTCGAGCCTCTGAACGATTTTATCACCTCGATCGCGTCATTCCGTGGCTCGATGTCTTTTTCAGAACACGAGGTCGTCGACGCCTTCCGGGTATTCAGAAAGATCGCCTTGGATTACCTGCTCGCGGGACTTGTCACGGATGAGGTCGACATCGATCCGGTTTCCGATGTGATCGACGCGATCTGCCAGGTCGTGGACTATACCATCATGCGTTTCAGCGAGATCTATTATACCACGCGGGCCAATCAGGCATCGAACTCAGCCGGATAGACTGATCAGGGGACCGCCCACGTTTCGAGTAACCGGCCGATCTCGATGGGGGGCAGTCCATTGGTGCGGGCGATGTCTCGCACGGGCGTCTCAGGGAAAACACCTTCAAGCCCAGCGGCTTCAAGTCGATGCATGGCCGCGGTAAGGTCGATCTCCATCAGCCGACAGTAGGTAGCGAGCGGGAACTTTTCGATCCGGGCGATTGCCGGGGCGTTGCTGTCCTTCCCCCATCCCTCACTCAGCCGGTCGCTCAAATCCACGATGGAGCCGGCCGGGAAGATGTTCAGCAGGACGATGAGGATAAAGGCTGTCGTCAGACCAAGGGCGGCGGTCAGTTCCCGCCAATGCCCCCGACCCTGCTCCAGGCGCAGTCTCAGGAAAGCCCAGAGCACCCGACGGTTGTAAATGACATGCGCGAGGGCGACCGTCACAAAAAGCAGGGCGAAGACGGTATGAAATGCCTCCCAGGCGCTCTTCTCCAGACCGAGAAACCGCCAGCCGATCCACTCCGCGATGCGGGAGGGGGGCTTGAAATAGCAGACGATCCCGGTGATCGCGAGGACGAGCCCGATTGCTGCCAGTGAAAGCGTGGTGAAGATGCGGGGCTGGAACCGTTTCCCGGCGGCCATGGTTTCCCTTTCGATGTAACGGCGGTAAGGCATGAAACCGGTGCTATTCCTTCTACCACCGGGAACGGTACTCTCTTGACCAGATGGGAGAAAAGGGAGCGTGACCTTTGCCCTGCTGAACTAACCTGTGGCACGGTTCTTTACAATGAAAAACCCTCTGATCCTCGCAACTTATTGAGAACCAGAGGGTTTTACTGGTGGCCTGTACGGGAATCGAACCCGTGTTACCGGCGTGAGAGGCCGGCGTCCTTACCCCTAGACGAACAGGCCGTGCATATGGCTGCGGGGCAGGGATTCGAACCCCGATTCCACGGTCCAGAGCCGTGTGTCCTGCCATTGGACGACCCCGCAAAATAAACCGCTCGATACAACAGGCGGCCCTGCATCCATCCTATAGCCTATCTAAGAAAAGAAGAAAAGACCGTGTGTCAACCCTCCCTCATGGAGAGAAAATCGATCGCTCTCCGCAGACGGGTCGATGTTTCCCCGGGACCGATCAGTTCGATCAACTCGAACAGTCCCGGCCCGGTATGTATCCCGGTGAGGGCAACACGCACGGGATGGATATACTGACCCGCCCCTACCTCCTCTTCTTCCGCCAGACCCCGGATGACTCCTTCTATCCCCTCTTCGGTCCAATCTGAGAGAATACCGAGACCCTCTTGCGCCCGCTTCAGCTTCCGGATCACTTCCTCGGGGTCTTTCCACCGTTTGCCGACCGCTTCAGGATCGTATTCTTCCGGTGGACGGAAGAAGAACCCTCCCCGTTCGCCGAACTCGGTAAAGAGACGAACCCGCTCCTTCAGCAGATCCACCACCCTGCTCATGTAAACGTCATCAAATGCTGTGGTTTCGTACCCCGCCTGCTCAAAGGATGCCCGTGCCCCGGCAAGCAGCTCTTCTGAGGGAAGCAGGTTCATGTACTGGCCGTTCAACCACTCCAGTTTGGTCTCGTCAAACGCCGCGGGCTTCCTGTTGACCCCCTCAAGGGTATAGAGATCGACCAGATCCTCCCGCCTCAGGAACTCCCGGTCGTCTTTGGGCGACCAGCCCAGCAGGGAGAGAAAATTGACGACCGCCTCGGCCAGATATCCTTTCTCCCGGTATTCACCGACGGCAGCGGCTCCATGGCGTTTCGAGAGTCGCTTGCCGTCCTGCCCCAGGATGAGCGGCAGATGCGCGAACTCGGGGATCGGCATGTCGAGGGCGCGAAAGAGAAGAATCTGCTTCGGGACATTACTCAGGTGATCGGCACCACGGATCACGTGGGTGATCTTCATCCAGGCATCATCCACGACGACCGCGAGCTGATAGGTCGGCTGACCGTCTGACCGGAGCAGTACGAAATCCTCGATCTGCTCCCCTTCGACTCTCACATCACCGTGTATATGGTCATGGAAACCGATCGCCTCTTCATGGGGGACAGCGAAGCGGATCGCGAACGTCTCGCCCGATTCGGCGCGAGACAGGGACTCATCCCTGCTGATCAGGCGGCAGTGCCCACCGTAGCGCCAGTCGAGGTTCTGTTCCCGGGCGGCGTTACGTTCAGCTTCCAGAGCCGCGGGATCGCAGAAACAGCGGTATGCCTTTCCTTCATCGAGCAGGCGCAGGGCAGCGGTTCGGTGTTCTCCGATCCGCTCACTCTGGAAGAAAGGTCCCTCATCCCAATCGAGGCCGAGCCACTCCATACTTTCCGTGATAGCGGTGACCATGTCATCGGTGGAGCGTTCGAGATCGGTATCTTCGATGCGCAATACGAAGACGCCGCCGTTGTGGCGCGCGAAAAGCCAGTTGAAGAGGGCCGTACGTGCACCGCCGATATGGAGGTATCCCGTGGGACTCGGGGCGAATCGGACTCTGGGGACCTCGCTCATCCAGACCTCACAGAACAAAAAGGGGAAGAAAATACTGGCGGAGAGGGTGGGATTCGAACCCACGGTAGGGTATTAGCCTACACTCGCTTAGCAGGCGAGCGCCTTCAGCCAACTCGGCCACCTCTCCGGGTCTTTGTCTGATTAGCTTTTCATCGATTCCGTGTAAGTCTGTTCATCAGCTAATGACCAATCTATGACCAACTGTTGTAGCACTTCTGAGCTGTTCCGGCGGATTTCGAGTGCTTCCTGCACTGATTCAAGATCCCCAGTAGAGGCACGAACATATCTCATCATCGCCGATAAAGTGGACCAGCCGCCCATTTTCTGGACCTGATTAACATGGGCTCCCCGGTTCAGCAAGTCAACAACCCACGAAGCCCGGAGGTCATGGAAATGGAGTCCTTCCAGTCGTTCATCGGTGGTATCCAATCCAAGCTTCTGGGCCTTTTGAAAGACAGACTCCCATGCGCCTCTTGTTGATGGATTGGGTTGACCCAAGCGCCCCCGGAAGATACGTCTGTCCTTCCTATAATCTCCTATCAATCCCTCCCAAGACTCTAACCGACGATCCAACACTTCTCGAGCTGTACGACTGAAAGGAACAATCCGAGACTTCTTAGTCTTCACCTGGTTAGCATACAAATGGACATAACCATGAGGCATCTTGTCAGTTGGAGGATAGACCTGATCCCAATGAATCTTCCGTATCGCTCCTGTCCCCCCGAATAATCCCGTCCTCTTTGAATCGTAACAAGTTACACGTACTTTATCCCTTCTGTTTCAAGCTCCTATTTACCTTCGTGAGTGGCAATTAAGAGATGATTTCAAGCCCTGTTA
>SDBT01009834.1_pt1 | contig 15482 bp, 7 predicted proteins | sample 2277101 | NCBI WGS metagenome assembly SDBT01 (sample SAMN10404973, study PRJNA504765) | marine sediment metagenome | isolation source: marine sediment core GS10_PC15, 103 cmbsf | place: Arctic Ocean: Southern Knipovich Ridge | collected 2010 | reverse complement strand
CCGCCTTCCGGCCAATCGGGATTATACATTATCTCGATGATAACGATTGGACCGACCTTTGGATAAGCATTGGCGGAGCCCTGCGTGTTTTCTTCCATTGCTACGAAGTTATAGTTGCCGGTGCTGGGCTTGTAGTAACGTCCGAATGAGACTCCCGTTTCCGAAGCGCCGAAATCCTCCACTGCGCGATAGCCTGTCAATACACTGTTTTTTGTTGAGCTTAAGTACAATTGTTCGCCGTTCTCGCTCAGGGCGAACGGTTCATAAGAACCCGGATCGTTTGCATTGCCGAAGTTCAGGTCTTCGTATAAAACAAGGTAACCATTCGGGCCGATAGTTGTTCCATTGGCAATTTTGTATTTGAAAATATCTTTTTTACTGTCACTTAAGAACCAGCCGCTAATGTTAATCGCGGCCCCGGTAGTGTTATGCAACTCTATCCAGTCCGACGCATCAGCATGTGCGTGGGCCAGGACCTCGTTAATCACTACAGTTCCGGGATTGGGTATTATGCCGCTGTCATCGGAGTCCGGCGAGCCGCCTGCATAAGTGCTTGGACGCCAGGAGTCTTTTTCGCCCCAACTGCTCAAATCGGGATTTGTCGAATCTATTATCGTTAGCGAAAAATCTTCACCATCTGTAATAGAACGCCAGCCATCTCTGTAGCGGAAGTTTAGAATCGTTTTACCGACAGCATCGTTCAATTCGATTCTTTCGCCGGCATTGTTCAGGTTGCCGGAGTACTGCCCTGCTATGTTGATATTTGTGCCGTATCGGGCTTCGAAGATGTTGCGGTCCTGGACGATTACTACATGTTCTTCGGCTGCAAGCTCGATGCTCGGGAAGGTAAAATCGATGCCGTTCGTGAAGCTGACCAGGTTCAAGTTGATTGTTTCGGAGCCGATATTCTTTAGCTCGATGAATTCCGTGTCGCGGGCATCTTGCCCGCGATCCGAGGGCGGGACGCCCTCGACACTAAGCGGATTATACATTATCTCGGTTATACGCAAGTTCTCTGCTACTGAGCCAACCCCAAAGGCCGCTTCATTTAGGGCACTCCATGTACCTCCATCCAACACCCGTGCCTTTACCTGTATGCTCTTTGTGAATATGATAGGTTCCGTATATTCGATAGCAACAGGTGAAATGCCGCTATCACTGGAAGGAGTACTTTGGCCCGCAACCAACTCGGCAGAAACAAGAAAATCGCTGCTGTTTCTGACATTTAGACCGTGTACAGCCAGTATGTTTTGTCCCTGATTTAAAAGGGGTATATAGGCCGATATATCAAATTTTTGAAAAACAACGGCCTGGTTATCACCATGGGTATTGCTGGCGATGGAATTCCAGGTGGCATTAGACGGTGCATTTGCTCTGGCTACTTCTGTGCCGTTAAGATATGCAATAAAACCATCATCATAACGCATATTAAGCCTCAGTATGTTAATGTCATTTGTGCTGCCATCGAAAGTAAAAGGAACACGGATATAACAGGAAGTATTACCATTGTACATTTGTTCTCCGACATCTATATTAAAATATGCTTCGTAACCTGAACCTGTCTCATATCCGACTCCTCCGGCACCGGATGTCCATGAGGTATCATTGAAGTTGTAGTTGCTTTTCCAGTCGTCGCTGATAGACCCGGTAGGTACCAGGATTGTCTTGTCAGCATTCTCAGATACGATTGTAGTGCTGCTGACAATAGGTCCCGATGTTCCCGGCAGGCGCGGGTCGGAGCCATCGAGAGTATAATAAATATCACCTCTCTGGGCTGACATTGACAATCTTTCGGTAGCTGTAATCTGGCCGCCATGTTGATACGAATCATTTATATAAAATACCGGTGCATCAACATTAGGATAAAGATCTGCGTCTTTTAACTGGTCCAAAACGATATCATACCTCAATGGAAAGAAATTTTCCAAATGCCAGTCTCGCATATTATACCAGTCATCCTGATTAAGTGGCGGGTGGTGGTGCTGGTCACCCCAACGCGCAGATTCACAAATAATTGCCATTTCGACCTGGTCCGCAACCTCTAAATAACGACTGCTTAAATATTCTGGAGTCAGAATGCCGTCGTTAAACAGAAAATGATGCACGCGATCAGCAAAGAACAATTTATATTCATCATTGTTTATAAGGTTTCCGTGAAGTTGCCCTACTCCTCTGAAATCTGTAGTCCGGTTTAGTTCCATATGCGCCCGAGATGGCAAGTACAATGAGATTTCCGAATCCCAGCAGTAGAACTTGAAGCCTGTACTGTCGGCTGTTCGTTTTCGAGCATACCAGTAATTATTCCACGGCCAGTCCTCATTATTTACACAATAATTGAGAAGCAAATAGTCAACATAGTTAGATATATCTAACAAGTAGGGATAATCAGTATTTCGGGTGCCATCGGGATTATTGCCCTGTAGCTGCTGATAGGCTTCATATGAGTAGGATGCTTCCTGAGATAAGGATGTCATCTGATTAAAGGCCGAGCTGTTACCGCTATTGAGGCCACTGTGGGAGAATGCATCCCAGTCTTCTTCTTCACCGCCATAGTAGCTGGCTGAGAATGAAGCATCCGGACGTTCGGACGGAATATAGAGCCCCCAATACAAACCATTAATATAAAGGTGTGCAAATATGCCATTTGTGGATATATTACCCATATCTTGCTGCATAGTTCGTATAAACTGGTCACGTATATATTGTTCATATGATTTTGCACCACCCCAGCCATATCCATCATTGAAGCTACTTCGCAGGACGATAGTGTTAAACTCACTCACAGTGTCCTGGCCAAACAGTGGAAATCTGAGCTTTGTAGGCCCGTAGATGCCCTTAAAAAGCAAGCGAAAGGAGTGTTTTTGGGTCATACTACGAGACGCACCGCCCAGTATTTGAATTCCACAGTTAACTTGTAATCCATCCTGTGTACCATCCGGATATATCATTTCAACAGAAGCGGGTCGTTCCCAGGCCGGACCACGGGAACGCGCATTTGAATATATACCATCTTCTCCAAACATATCATCCTGATTCATTACGATAGATACAGTAGGAATCGATGTCAGAGCATCCTTAATATTGTCCTGGTAGCGAGGATCATATACAATATCAGGATCCATTTCGTAGTCAACGCTACTTCCTTTCCATTGATTGGGAAAACCTTCAGGATAAATAGGTTGCTCTATTACATCGTCCAGAAAAATGTAGCTACAGGTCAGTGTCTCTGAAGGCAGCCATCCTTCTTTGAACACTTTGGCCCTCAGGCAGGTGGTCCCTCTAATCGTGACAGGAGCGATATACAGCAAACTACTCGCACCCCGACCGCTGAGTTCATACGGCTCGGTGCCGTCGAGAGTATAATAGATGATAGCGTTGTCGGTTTCGCTGGCGAGTGTTAGAGAAAATGGCGTATCGTAGAATCCTCTCTCGTGACTAACTTCGACTCCGGAAACAATACCGCGAAACACACTAACGTTCTCCGCTTTCGGGCTGGGGACACCGAAGACCTGCCAGTTATTGTTGGCATCGGGATAGCGGCCATAGGACGTATCTGTCGTCTGCTCGCCAAAGATAACGCTGTCAATGACAGTCACGCCGTCGTTGTCGAACAGACCGATCTGCTCACCGGCGGCATCGAGCTTGAAATTTGCGTGCAATCCGGTATCGGTCGTATCTTCATCGGCCCAGATCAATAGATAGCTCCCTGCCGAAATGATAGTTACTGCCGGGTTGCTGTCCGGAATTCGCCACTTGGTTGGAGCCGACAGATTATCTGTCAGATACATGCCACCGACATTGATGGGATTGGAACCAAAGTTATGTATTTCGATCCAGTCGTCGTACTGTCCCTGCGGATCCTGCAAGCAACTGTTGTTGGACGCCATGATCTCATTAATAACAAGAGAAATTTCCGCTGCATTCACAGAGCCTATCAGAGATGCAGTTATCACAAGTCCGCAGCATAAGTTTCTCATATATTCGTACATAATTCCTTTCCTCACTCACTGATGTTCAGGCCATCCGGATTGAACACTCATTATAGCCTTATCCGGGATTTCCCATATACACCTCAGTCACCATATTTAAGACGGATAGAACGCGAATTCGTTTCAATAATTCTTACGGGAAAGTGAGGAAAATCTCACAATTCGCAAGAATGACCATCGTCCAGCTAACAGCACAATATGAGGTTCAATTTCAACGCCTCTGAACCTTAGCCCAACCAACATTCCGGCTTCAAAGGCCCAAAAATATGCTAATTCGTGGGAAATCCAGACTTATAGTATTCACTTCTTTTCGCAACTTGTTCGCGTGTGCATCAGGAAAAGCGGGCCGATACTTTTCAATCGCACGAAACATCAAAAGGGTTTCCGCATTCGAGCCAGTCACCCGCTAAAATGACAATATCCAGAAAGTTGACGTAGCAGTCGCCGTTCAGGTCGCCCTTAAGCTGTTTCCGGCACTGATATATCGTAAAAATCTCGTCACTGGTATCGCTGATAGCGATATCCAGAGGATCGCCGATACGAATGAGACACTGATTCGACTCTGCGATGGGAAGCGGGTCCCACGTGTACGAACCGGTGTTTACCACAGTCTCGACTGCCTGGAAGTTCTGACCGTTGTCGGTGGAATACTCGATTGTCACGGTATCCAGGTTGGCGCCTTGCTGTGTTTTCCATGTGATTGTGTACGAGCTTGCTGCAGCCAGGTTTTCACCGCCGTTCGGCGATAAGACGATGGACCTGGGACTAACGGCGTAACTCCATATACCATTGGGCTGATATATACCCGGAATCCCCAGGTTATTCGTGTGACGCTCCATCCATGTGAGAGTGACATTGAGGCCGTCGACTTCGACTAAAACGTAGCCGTAATTTTCGGCATGGTCCAGTTGTTCGACGGTATAGTAACTGTTGTTGCCGGAGTAGGGGGGGGACCATGTGTAGGGCCGCGCGCCGCCTGTTCCGATGATGTACTGGTGTATGTCGTTGTCCGGATTGCCGTCACCATCGTCAATGCGCGCGTGGTCATAAAAATGATCATGACCGGTGAAATACGTTCGACCGCCTGCGTTTCTGATGCTTGCCCAGAACGCATCTCGCTGGGCCGGCTGATTGTCCAGGCAATCGGTATGCATCGCTCTGAAGGCAGCTTCGTGTCCGGTGATGAAGATGTGCGGCGTGGTATTGGCGGCCAATTGATCATCGAGCCATTCCTGGTCGACCATGTGGACGGTATCGTGATTGATACCGGCATATTGGTCGAGCGAAACGATAAAGGCATTTTTATGCGTCACGGCGTACGTCATGTATTTCTCTGACTCCGGGCCGTTATCAGGCAGTATTTGTTCGGGGTAAAGGTCGCTGCCAAAGACGTTGAGCCAGCGTGTTGTGTGGTTATCGTACGGATCGATATCGGGCCAAATGCTGCGGTTCCAGGTATCCATAAGTTCATGATTGCCGCGAGAGACGTATACGCCGATGCCGGCATTATAAACCGGTTTCATCTTATCGACCCATGTCCAGAGTTCGGCTTCGAATCCCGCCGGGCCGATTGATGCGTAGCCGGAAACCAGGTCGCCGGGAAACAGTATGAAATCGGCGCCCTGACTGAGTATCTCGGTGACAAGCTCGCCCAAAACGATTGGCTGAATGCTGTTGAACGAGCCCCGTGAGTCGCAGGTGACGATAAACTTCCACGGTTTCTCCGTAAGGAGTCCCGAGGACTGTGCGAGACATGTTGCCGGGAGGATTATAAGAAGAAGGGCGGCAAGAACTAACTTCGCTGGTCTTTCTTTTCTGATTCTCGGCGTCTCCTAAAATTGTCGCTTTTCAAATCGAAAGCCAAAGATCCCAAATTGAGAATGTTATCCGGCCTTATCTTCCTGTTTTGTCAGCCAGTCGGCCTGTCGATTACGGTTGTCTAAAATAGCTCCTAAGTCATAGGCATCAATCACGCCGTTGGGGGGGTTGATATCGCCGATTAAGTAACTGTCGGGCGATTTGGCGCTGTTTATCAAATTATTGAATATAATATGAAAATCTGCATCGTTGACGATGCCGTCGGCGTTTATGTCATACCAGAAGATATTGTCGGTCTCCTGCCTGTCCTGGACGTTCCATGCGATGCCGTAGCGCTGACTCAGAGCCGGTTCCTTAGGATTCTCGATATTGCTGAAAGAAATAATAATTTTGTAGTTTGTATAGCCGGCTTTCGCTTCGAAGTGAATGTGCTCGACATTGTCAACGCTGCTGTCGCTGTAATCGAGCCGGTCATCGTTGTTGGGATTGTCCGGGTCGATAGCCCAGAGTTCGAGCCGGAGGTTGCAATCTTTTTCGGTGGCCGGCTCAAAAGGATATTCGGTGTTATAGTGCCTGTTCCATACAACCGTGGCGGTAATGAATTTGTCGGCCGGCTCATCGAGGCGAATTTCGTAAGTGTTCTGGGGTGTTTGGGTTTTATCCAGCAGATTCAAGTCCCAACCGGTCATAGGAACATTGCCCGGCTTGGATAAACCCGCGACCAAATGTTCATAGGCACTGACCGCGTTGAGCATTCCGGCCCCCTGTACATAGTCCAGCGGTGAGACGTAGTCGTCATCTTTTTGGAGTTCCCCTTTGTGCCAGTAGGGCAGCTTGGTCGCGGAATTCATCAGAATCGCCTTGATGACGCAATTGCCGCCGTCCGGCGAAACTGCAGGACTCAGATCAGGAACTTCCTTGGCCTTTTGAACGAGCAGGCCGACTACTCCGGCGACAACCGGTGCCGAAAAACTCGACCAGTTACCGGTTGGCTCGTAGCTGTTGGGCTCATTCAACTCCGCCGCGAGGTAATTGCCGGGAGCGACAATGTCGGGTTTGCAGCGCCCGTCACCGGTCGGACCCGTGCTGGAATGCTCGGGATAAGCAAGGGCGAAGTTGGCCAAATTAGTCGCAATGTCTTCGGTGTTTACGGAATCAACCACACCTACGCCGATGACATTGGCTCCGGCGCCCGGGTAAAAGACAGGGGCGTGCGCATCTGCACCGTTACCTATACTGGCCACGACGACAATGCCGTAGGACTCTGCCAGCAACTCAATGCCTCTTGTCCACGAGTCCTCGAACGGAGAGCCGAAGCTGGCGGTTATAATATCCGCATCAGGCGGAATCTGTGTAAATACATTGCCGAGCACAAAGTGCCAGAATTCAAAGATATCAGCCTGGGCTCCCGGCGCTACACCCTCGTAATAAAACTGTCCTATCTCAGGATGAAATGCGTCGGGATCTTCGCCGAACAGTATTGAACAGATCGCAGTGGAATGTGGAGAGATTCCTACCGGCAGCTTCGCCTGGTCTTTGAAGCCGAACTGACTCGTTTTGAAGCAGTTGTGGGTGATATCGGGGCGGTAATCGTTTTGCGGTTCGTCGTCGATATACGTATAACTTCTGGAGATGACTGCGAATTTGACGCCGGCGCCGGTTAGATTTGGGTACATCTCTCGCAAGGCATAGATTCCGGTGTGTTCTAATCCTTGTGGCTGGAGGATGTTATTACTTTGTGAATCATCCGCCCCGGCAGCAATGTTGGCAGAACTAAACAGTACTGCCAGACAAGCGATCAGACTTAATAAGAGCTTTTTTTTGGTTGTTTGTGTCATTTTACAATTCCAGAGGTGGCCTGAAAAACGGGGTAGAACAAAGTTGCCCTTCCGGTCGCCAACCTCCGTAACAAGTAATTTCTCTTCATCTAATACTTGTCCCTATGATACTATAAAACGCACTTATATTCAAGTAAATTATTCTGTAGGTCCTTATAATTTAGCCTTTTTTAAGGCTGAGAAATGCGGTTTTTGAAAACTTATTGAGAAATCTTGCCTTTATCGGTCACGGACGTTATACTCAGGGCAAAATATAGGATTCGTTTGACTAAAGGTTTACCGTACGTATGAAAGTAATATTGGATTCGAAGCAAATCGAGCAGATTCTCAGGGATTTGACAAAGAATATTATTTTAGATATACCGCCTGATCTGGATATTGCCGTAATCGGTATTCGCAGCAGGGGGGAGGTTCTTGCCCAGAGGCTGTCGGGCCGATTATCACAGGAGCTTGGCAAAGATGTTCCGTGTGGGACTCTTGATATAACGCTTTACCGTGACGATTTGAATTCGCCGCGTGGTAATGCACAGCCGCATGTTCGCACAACTGAAATCGGCTTCAATGTAGACGACAAGATCATCATTTTGGTTGACGATGTTCTTTATACCGGCCGGTCGACGCGTGCAGCGATGGCTGCCCTTATAGATTTGGGCCGGCCAAGAGCGATCAAGTTGGCGGTTCTTGTTGACAGGGTCGGCCGGGAGATGCCGATACACGCTGATTATGCCGGTTACAAAACCGATGCCGCTCCCGGCAAGTTAGTGCAGGTCAATCTCATCGAGTCGGATGGAAAAGACGAGGTTGTTATTGAATAATAAATTTCGAATGTCGCATTTCAAATAACGAAATGCAAGGTACGAAATACGACAAAGATGGCGCTGAAACGGAAAAGTAAGCAATTCAAATGGCATCGCAAGCACTTACTCGGGCTGCGGGAGCTCAGTGCTGAGGAGATTACATATATCCTCGATACAGCCAAAGGTTTCGAGCAGATAAGCACCCGGTCGGTTAAAAAAGCACCTCCTTTACGCGGCAAGGTTGTGGTGAATTTGTTTTTCGAGGACAGCACGCGCACGCGAAACAGCTTTTCTCTGGCCGCAAGCCGGTTGAGTGCCGATATCATCGAGTTCACCGAGAAACTCAGTTCGGTCAGCAAGGGTGAAACGCTGCTTGATACGGCCAAAAATCTGGAAGCCATGGGGATTGATATTGTTGTAGTGCGGCACAACGCCGGCGGGGCATCCAGATTTCTGAGCAGAAATATGAATGCTTGTATAATCAATGCCGGCGACGGATTCTGCGAACATCCCACACAGGGTCTTTTGGATGTTTATACGATTCGTAAAATCAAAGGCACTCTTGAAGGTTTGAAGATAGCGATTGTCGGCGATATTGCGCACTCACGCGTGGCCCGCAGCGATATGTGGGCGATGACAAAGCTCGGCGCCGAGGTGATATTTGTCGGTCCGCCGACGCTGATGCCGACAGAGGTGGGCCGGTTGCCGGTCAAGGTAAGCTATAGCCTCGATGAAGTTATCGAAAAGGTCGACGTGATAAATATGCTTCGGATTCAGTTTGAGCGGCTCGGCGGAAATCCGTTTCCTTCGATACGGGAGTATTCGCATTATTTCGGGCTGACCGTCGAACGTATGAAGAGGGCAAAACCTGATATTATGGTGATGCACCCGGGGCCTATTAACAGGGGACTGGAGATGGAAAGTGAAGTAGCCGACGGCCGGAACAGCGTAATCCTGGAGCAGGTGACCAACGGCCTGGCGGTGAGAATGGCTGTACTGTTCCTGGTCAACCAGGCAGCGGCCGAAAGCAAATGATTATTAGTAATTGATTATTTTGCAACGACTTATGAGTTCTGAGCTTTTGATAAAGAATGGACGGGTCATCGATCCGGCCAGCGGCATCGATAAAAAATGCGATGTGCTCATCGCTGACGGCAAGATCGCCGAGGTCGGCAGTATTAAAAAAACTGTGCAGACGGTAATCGATGCCGAAGGCAAGCTGGTGACGCCGGGTTTCATCGATATCCACGTTCACTTTCGCGAGCCGGGGGACGAAGAGGAAGAGACGATAGCGAGCGGCTCTATGGCAGCGGTGGCGGCAGGATTTACATCGGTCGTTTGTATGCCGAATACGAATCCCGTGATACAGAACGAGACCGATATCGAATACATCCATCGAAAAGCAAGACAGACCAGAAAAACCCACGTTTACACAATGGGGGCTATCACGAAGGGACTGCAGGGCGTTGAACTTGCGGAGATGGGATTCATGGCTGAGGCCGGTGCCGTCGGTTTTACCGATGACGGCAGGGGGGTGCAGGACCCGGCCGTTATGCTGCGGGCTTTGAAATACGCTGCTATGTTCGATGTGTTTATCGCGCAGCATTGTCAGGATGATGCGATTGCAGGCGATGGTGTGATGAACTCGGGGTACTATTCGACAATCCTCGGCCTGCCGGGATTAGATCCGCTTGCGGAAGAGGCAATGCTGTGGCGTGATATTCAGCTTCTCAAGAAATCCAACGTCCGTTACCACGCCCAGCACATATCGACAGCAGGATCGGTTGAGCTAATAAGGCAGGCGAAGAAGGACTCTCTGCCGATTACCTGCGAAGTGACGCCGCATCATTTGCTTTTGAACGAGGAATGCTGCGCCGAATATGACACGAACTACAAGGTCAATCCGCCTTTGCGGTCGGCCAAAGATGTCGAGGCCCTCAAGCAGGCGATTGCCGACGGGCTTATCGATGCTCTGGCGACCGATCACGCGCCGCACCTGCAAAGCGAGCGGGAGATTGAGTTTCTGACTGCTCCTTTCGGCATAGCATCCCTGGAGTGTGCCCTGGCCCTGTACGTCAAAGCACTGATTGAGCCGGGCATTCTGGACTGGCCGGGCTTGATTCGACTGATGACGGAAAAACCGGCGAAGATAATCGGCGTTGACAAAGGCACGCTCGGCAAAGGCAAACAGGCCGACGTGACTATCATCGACCCGGAAGCCGAGTACAAGATTGACGTGAACACATTCCGCTCCAAGAGCCGAAACTGCCCTTATCACGGCTGGAAGGTCAAAGGCAAAGTCGAAAAAACCATCGTCGGCGGCGAAATAAGATTCGAAGCGTGAGATCCCCATGATCGGCGTTTCGTAATGAAGAATTCACAGACTACTAACCATAAACAAAGGACCGCGGTCTATGTTCATTATTGACGGTCATAATCTGTTGCACACAATTTACAAATTAGAGGGAGATTCCGGAGCGACCAGCGATGTTGGTTTGTGCAGGATTTTGGGCAGGTACTTTAAGCTGACGGGAGAGAAGGGAGAGATAGTTTTTGACGGAACGGGGCCGCCGGATAAAGCCGGATTCGATAATATAAGTAATTTGGAGGTCTTTTTTGCAGGGATTCGAAGCGATGCCGATACGGTCATCGAGGACAAGATAAGTGCAAACACGGCACCAAAAAGGTTGACAATTGTCAGCAGCGACCGGAGATTGCGAAAGGCGGCGCGTACGAGAAAAGCGACATCCATGAAATCGGACGTTTTCTGGAATGATGTCCAGAAGCAATTGAGCCGGAAAAGGCCGGAAAAAGAGCCGGCAGAGAAACGGCAGGGCTTGAACGAGGGCGAAACCGAACAATGGCTTGAATTTTTTGGTTTTGGGCAGTAACTTTTTTGTCGATATATATTATGATAATGTATTGTGAACCTTTTTAAGGATATAAGATTATGAACTGTCCTGCTTGCGGAAATGTGTTAGAGAAAATGACCATAGGAGATATTGTGGTTGACGTGTGCCAGGGTGGCTGTGGCGGTATCTGGTTTGACAATTTTGAGCTTGAGAAATTCGATGAGCCGCATGAGTCTGCGGGTGAAGAGCTGTTGGACATCAAACGAGACGAAAGCATCGTGGTTGACCATACGAAGAGGCTGAACTGTCCGAAATGTAGCGACATTGTTATGATGCGGCACTTCTTCAGCGTCAAGAAGGAAGTTGAGGTCGACGAATGTCCGGGCTGTGGGAGTTTTTGGCTGGATGCCGGTGAGCTGTGTAAAATTCGCAGTTTGTTCGATACGGAAGAGGAAAGACACCGAGCGGCTCATGAGTATTTCTCGGAAGTTTTTGGCGGTCAATTAGCCGCGATACAAAACGAGGACCAAGCCAAACTTAACAAAGTACGGAAGATTGCAAATATGTTCCGCTTTGTTTGCCCGAGCTATTATATACCGGGAAAACAGGATTGGGGAGCCTTTTAGTCTTCCAGGGCAGCGTTCATACAATAAAACGCAGGGTCTGATCTTCACTGAATTGCCGTACTATATACGGATGACCGGTGCCGGAGCGGGAACAGTGTTTCGTGTGCCATCTCCGGCGCAGGGATGGTTTTTATACGCATTTCTATTATAGCGCAATTCTCCTTCATTTTCGTGATTCAATTCTGCAAATTTTATATTGCTTAATCTAATGAAACGTTGTATAAGTGTGCTTTCGGGTGCCCCGAATACCGCACAAAGGCCGATGCGGATCGTTCTTTTTGCCTGTGCGCATAAGGTTATATTGAGGTCCGGAGAGTGATTTACGGATCAAAAGATGAGGGGCGTTTTAATATAAGTGGTTGATAGTTCGTGTCTTGTGAAAAGTGGAGAATTCATGAAGCGTAAAATGGTTACGATTGACGGTAATACAGCGGCGGCGTACGTGGCGCACGCTACGAATGAAGTGATTGCAATATATCCGATTACTCCAAGCTCAGCGATGGGGGAGATTGCCGATGCAAAGACTGCCAAAGGCGAAGCTAATATATGGGGAACGATCCCTTCGGTAACGGAGATGCAGTCCGAGGGGGGCGCAGCCGGGGCTGTGCATGGTGCACTTGCTACCGGGGCTTTGACGACGACGTTTACGGCCTCACAGGGTCTTTTGCTGATGATTCCCAATATGTACAAAATTGCTGGCGAACTTCTGCCAACCGTCTTTCACATCTCAGCCCGTTCGTTAGCCTGCCAGGCGCTTTCAATATTCGGCGACCATTCCGACGTAATGACCTGTCGCGAGACGGGCTTTGCGCTGCTCGCGTCGTGCAACGTTCAGGAAGTGATGGATATGGCACTTATCGCGCAGCAGGCGACGCTGGCTTCGAGTGTGCCTTTCTTGCATTTTTTCGATGGTTTTCGGACCAGCCATGAATTGCAGAAGGTCGAAGAGTTAACGATGGACGATATGCGTGCGATGATCGACGAGAAGTTCGTTGCCCGGCATAAGGCAAGAGGCCTGTCGCCGGACAGGCCAATGATCAGCGGCACAGCCCAGAATCCCGATGTTTACTTCCAGGGCAGGGAAACAGTGAACAAGTACTATCTGGCCATCCCGCAGCTTGTCCAGGAAGCAATGGACAAATTCGCAAAGATTGTGGGACGGCAGTACCATTTATTCGATTATGTGGGAGCGAAGGACGCCGAGAAAGTAATCATCCTGATGGGCTCGGCAGCGGATACAACCCATGAAACCGTTGAACATTTAGTTGAGATAGGCGAAAAGGTCGGCCTGTTGAAAGTGCGTTTGTTCCAGCCGTTTAGCACGAAGGACTTCATCGCCGCACTGCCGGAAACGACGACGAAGATCGCCGTGATGGATCGGACGAAGGAGCCCGGCTCCATTGGCGAGCCGTTGTACATGAATATCAGGACGGCCATCGGAGAAGCGATGGGCAAAGGTGAAGCGCCCTTCAATGGCTATCCGGTTATTGTAGGCGGCCGATACGGGCTTGGCTCCAAGGACTTTACGCCGGGGATGGTCAAGGCCGTCTTCGATAATCTCGATATGGAAAAGCCAAAATATGAATTCACCGTGGGTATCATCGAGGACGTAACCGATACGAGCCTGGAAGTGGATGAGTCCTTTGCAGTTTCTGACGAAGGATTCTTCTCGGGTCTGTTCTACGGCCTGGGGTCGGACGGGACGGTCGGTGCGAACCATAACTCGATCAAGATCATCGGCGAACAAACGGACAATTACGCCCAGGCGTACTTCGTGTATGATTCGAAGAAAGCCGGTGCCGTAACAGTGTCGCACCTGCGGTTTGGAAAGAAGCTGATTCAAAGGCCTTACCTGATAAGTAAGGCCGATTTTATTGCATGCCACAACCCGGCGTTTCTCGAACAGTTCGACATGCTGGCACCGGCGCGTGAGGGAGCGACGTTTTTGTTGACCAGCAGCCACGGCAAGGACGAAGTCTGGAATACGTTGCCGCGGGAAGTCCAGAAACAGGTTATAGACAAGAAACTGAAATTCTACGTAATTGACGCGATTGGCATTGCTCAGGAACTTGGTCTTGGCAGCCGGATCAACGTGATTATGCAGACGGCGTTTTTCAAGATCAGTAATATTATTCCGCTCGATACGGCAGTCGGAGCGATTAAGGACGCGATTAAAAAGTCCTATGGCAAAAAGGGCGAGAAAATTGTAAATATGAATAACTCAGCGGTTGATGCGGCAATCGATAAAATCTATGAGGTAGAGGTTCCCGGCAAGGTTACGAGCAAGATCAAGATGCGGCAGTTGGTGCCCGACGATGCTCCCGATTTTGTCAGGAATGTTACGGCCGAGCTGATGGGATTCCACGGCGACAAGCTTCCCGTGAGCAAAATGCCGGACGACGGAAAATTTCCGACGGGTACGACCAAGTTCGAGAAGCGCAATATCGCTGTGAATATCCCGGCGTGGGAACCGGACGTCTGCATCCAGTGCGGGACGTGCTCTTTTGTCTGCCCGCACGCGGCGATTCGGATAAAGGCGTACGATCCGAAGTACGTTGAGGGTGCTCCGAAGACGTTCAAGAGCGCTGATGCGAAGGGAAAAGACTTTACAGGAATGAAGTTCACCGTTCAGGTGGCTCCGGAAGACTGCACCGGCTGCGAAGCGTGCGTGCAGGCCTGCCCGGCGCAGGAGAAGGACAAGGACAAGAAACCCACGGGCCGCAAGGCGATTAACATGACGACGCAGGAGCCGCTCAGGGAGGCCGAGCGGGATAACTACGCGTATTTCCTTGCGATTCCGAATACCGATCCGAAGCTCTTCAAGGCCGCAAGCGTAAAAGGCAGCCAGTTGGTTGAGCCGTTGTTCGAGTATTCCGGCGCCTGTGCCGGCTGTGGCGAGACAGCTTACGTCAAGCTGCTAACTCAGTTGTTCGGTGACAGGGCGTTTATCGGAAACGCGACCGGCTGCTCATCGATTTACGGCGGCAATCTGCCGACGACGCCATATACGACACGCTCTGACGGTAGGGGCCCGACCTGGAGTAACAGTCTGTTTGAAGATGCGGCCGAGTTCGCGATGGGAATGCGATTAACTGTCAGTAAATTCACCGAGCGGGCGCTTTGGCTGCTGGAGAAGGTCGCCGAGAGAGGCTGTGTCAAAAAGGAACTGGCCGGGCAGATCCGCGAAGCGACGCTGGCCAGCGATCCGGCTCAGGAGGCAATCGAGCAGCAGAGAACTCGTGTGGAAGAGCTAAGAAAGCAGCTTGACGCCGGCGAATGTGCTGAGTGCGGGTATCTGCAGGGCCTGGCGGATTATCTTGTTCGCAAGTCCGTCTGGGCGATGGGTGGAGACGGCTGGGCCTACGATATCGGTTACGGCGGGCTTGACCACGTGCTGGCAAGCGGGACCGACCTGAACGTGCTGGTTCTGGATACGGAGGTCTACTCGAATACGGGCGGCCAGATGTCCAAATCAACGCCGAGAGCGGCGGTAGCCAAATTCGCGGCGGCCGGAAAACCAATGCCCAAAAAAGACCTTGGACTTCTGGCTATGACCTACGGC
>SDBT01009832.1_pt1 | contig 15483 bp, 16 predicted proteins | sample 2277101 | NCBI WGS metagenome assembly SDBT01 (sample SAMN10404973, study PRJNA504765) | marine sediment metagenome | isolation source: marine sediment core GS10_PC15, 103 cmbsf | place: Arctic Ocean: Southern Knipovich Ridge | collected 2010 | reverse complement strand
AGCTTGCTGTCGCAACCTCGGGGTTGATCCGGGGGCCTAACGGCCCCCTCAAACAATCGGAGGCCCTGATCCAAGCTTATCCTAAGCGATTTGCTGTCCAACGATCGGGGTCCACCGCCCCTGGCCGGTGACGGGCCGGCCTCGACCCGGGCCAGGTGACAAACACGGGAGCGGTCGGAGACAAACACGCACGCACGCGCACGCGGAAACAACGTTGATCTGGCCGCGTGGATCTCCGTCCTCGAGGTTCTGGTTGACGCGGGCGCCGGCGAAGTGGAAGGATCGGGGCGCTGGACGAGTGAATGATGGAAGCCTCCGGAACAGATCCCCGGCTGGCCTTTTCCTGTCGTTCGCTCGTCCAGCAAAGAGGAATGATCGGAGGGTCGGTCGGGGTTTGCGGCCAGCCTCGAAACCTGAAAGGTAGGTGCGTAATGCGAAGGCTCGGATCGAAATTGTTGCCCGTGCTGGTGGTTTCCCTTCTGGCTTCGGATGCCCTGGCGGTAGACGACTACTGGCGACCACGTTTTATTTTGACCGGGCAAGTCACCGGCGGCGTATCAGACTCGGACTATTCCTTCTTCGGCCTGGCCGGCGCGGTGGACCTACGCCTGGGCGGCTTCACCATGGGCGCCGTGCTTGACTTCTCCGACTGTTTGGACATTCCGATCAGTTACGTTTCGGTGGTCGGCCGGCTAGGTGGTTACATCTACGTAAATCAGTACCTGGCTATCCAGCCCTACGTCGGCTTTGGCTATGATTGGTGGTATCTGACTGGCTCCAGCAGCGAGGAGGGTATTGAAACCTCGCAATTGTCCACTGGTGTCCAGTTTATCATCCGTCCAACAGCGGGCCGCTTTTTGATCTCCGCCGGTACTGAGATCCGGAACCATTTAGACCAGGAAGGAGAAGGTGTGCTCATCATTCAGATCAAGCTCGGCGTCGGCGTGGGCCTGGGGGGCTGACGTCCAGCAACGAGCGGTGTTCGACAGGCCGGCCGGGGTTGTGCGCCGGCCTTGAAAACTGAAAGGGAGGTGCGTAGCTGCCCGGCGCCGCTCCGACCGCAGCCCAACACCCCCCGCCGGGCCGGGCGTTTTGACTCGCCCGGGCTGCTCCCGGCGCTGCTCCTGCACTTACCGGGCGCTGCTCAGTTTCAGCCGTGAGTCCGGCCAGGTGTGCCGCAAGCGCAGTTGCATCAGGTGTGGACCATTTCAGGGGGTGTGGGGCACCCCCACAAACCACGAACAGACGGCGCGCGATACCCGGCCGTCAGATGTGGACCTGCTCGACCGGGAGACCGGCGGGGATCTCCCGGGAGAGGGCCTGGCCGTCTACCTGCCCAGGAACCGCCGGCCAGCACCGAGCAAGGCGCGGACGGGGGAGGCGATCCTTGCCAACGGCCTTCTGCTGCTGGGCTGGTTCCTGGTGATCGGCTGGGTGCTGCTGATCGTCGACAAGATCGCCGGTACCACAATGGCCGGCGACATCCTGCTGCCGGCCGGCAAGTTCAAGGTCATCCACCCCACCAGGGGCACCCTGTTCGGCTTCACCGCGGTGCTGGTGCCCTTCCGGCTGGCGTGGCTTGTTCTGTCGGCCCTGTTCGCCCTGGTGGTGGCCCTGCTGCGACTGCACCCCTACCTGGCTCTGTATTTCAAGAAGAAGACGCCCGAGTACGTGTCGCCCGAGATCCTGGTGGCCACCTTCCAGAAGGAGGGCTACGTGCCCTAGCTGGCTCCCGAGGAGGCCGCCGCGGTGATGGACCGGCCGATAAAGGCCATCAACCTGACTATCCTCGGATTGCAGCAGAAGGGCGCGGTGCAGATCCTCAGCCGCAACCCGCTGCAGCTCAAGGTCCTCGAACCCGGCCTGGTCTCGACCATGGCCGAGACGGCCCTGGTCAAGAGCCTGACCGACCAGGGCACCCTGTCGCGCGAAGGGGTGCAGGCCGTGCTGGCGGCCCTGAACATGGACGTAAGGACGAAGATGTGGCGGGCCGACCACGAGGCCACCCTGCTCGACCAGCAGCAGAGGATCGGCGAGGCCGACGTGGCCGCCAGGATCGACGCCCTGCGGACCCGCTGGCAGGTTGCGGACGAGGAGTTCGCCCAAAAGGAGGTCCGGCGCAAGGCGGAGTGGCTCGAGCTGACCACCGAGGCCGGGGCCGTGAAGACCAAGATCGAATACCTGCGCACGGCCAGCAGGAGCATCGTCCAGCGCAGCGCCCTCGAGCGGGTGCTGTTCGAACGCCTGCCCGACCTGGCGGAGCCGCGGCAGGGCGATCCCGCTTGCCCGCGTTGCGAACAGCCAAACCCGTCCACCAGCCACTTCTGCCGCATCTGCGCCCGGCGCCTGGTCGACGACAGGCCCGGTCTGCTCGGGAGCCTGGACGAGATCGCCGAGGTCAACCTGCACCACCGGCGCTTTTCCGAGGGCATGCAGGCCTGCCAGGAGATCATCGGCCTGGTGCGCGGGCTCAAGACCGGGATCGAGAGCTTCACCGAGAGCGTCGCCGACATGCGCAACTCTCAGACAAAGCACAACCTCAAAACACTGCAGATCGACGTGCCGCAGGACAGCATCGAGTACGGTACACACTTCGACCGGCTGCTGCAGAAGGTCCGTGACGGGGGCTTGTCGCTGCATCCCAAAGTGTTCGCCGGGCACATCCAGGGCCTGATCGCCGAGGTCTACACCGAGGATGGGATCAAGGAGTTCTTCGAGACCATGGGCGAAGAGCTCTCCACTCAGGCCGACGCCCAGTGGTGAGGACATGAAACGCTCTGCATCGGTTGTGCTGGTGGTCGTGGGGATCGGGCTCGTCGCCCTCGGCCTGCTGTTCCTGGTGGGCGCCGGGGGCGAGGTCCACCGCTTCGTGATCGCCGCGGCCGGCCTGGCCCTGGGAGGGGCGGCTGTCGGCTTCGGGGTGCGCTGGTTCAAGCAGGCCGACAGGCTTGCGCCGGACTACATCCGGGCCGAGATCATGGAGCTGGCCCGCAGGCGCAACGGCGAGATCTCCGAGCCCGACCTGATGGCCATCCTCGGCCGCCGCTGGCCCCACGCCCTCGAGCCGCTGTCGAAGATGCTGTCCGCGGGCACGTGCCGCAAGCGGGTGGTCGACGACACCGACTACTACGTCTTTGTCGACATGCAGCCGCGCCTGACCGTGCGCCGCTGCGAGTTCTGCTCTGCCGAGCTGCCCCTCGACGGAAAGCTCACCTCCTGCCCCAACTGCGGCGGCACGCTAAAGACCGACGTGGAGCGCCTCTCGTTGAGCAAGGACGACGCCTACAGCATGGACGAGTGAGCCCGCGCCGCCAAGGTTTGCGACCGCGACTACCCCTTGACACGAGCGGCCTGTCCATCAGCGGCCCTGATGGAGCAACTCTCCAATGCCGCCGAGCTGATGGGCCTGCAATCCGATTCGGATCCCGGCGCCAGCGTGGATTCAGGTGTCACCGTCGACTCCGGCCTGAGACCGGTGACGGTTATTGAAATGTCAAATCTGTAGCGACCGGAAGCATGCCAAGAATTAACATTTTAATAACTGTCACCGTTCCTACGTTGATCGGCCCCGCCACTTTCGCGCTCCGGTTTGTGAAATAGCAACCCAGCTTACAACCTATCCTGTCCCCCGATTTCCGAATATACTATGCAAGATGCGTATCCTTATCCCCCTGTCCCTGCTGTGTGTCGTGGCGTCCGTGTCCCACTGCTCGCGCTACGACCCCAGCGCGCACCTGGACGAGCGGGAGAAGAAGCTTTATGCGGAGGCCCTTCGGGAACTGGCCGCCGCCAGAAAAGCCGCCGAATGCCTGACGCGCAGTGCCGAGGAGGCCGAACAGGTTCTCGGGGGAGCCGGCCGGGGCCAGAGGAAGGACGGTCTGATCACCGAACGCTCGAACCGAAACCGGTTGGTCTTCATCGGTCGGCGCCAGGTGACCTTCACGCGGCTACGCAACTGCTGCGTCTTCAAGACCGACCGGCCCGGCAGCATCCCGGGCCACAACATGAACTCGCAAGAGATCCGGGCCGCCCGGGCCAGCGCCGAGTGCCTGAAGAACCGGGCCGAAAACATGGAAGGGTTGATTAGCGCGCTTGAAAGCGAGGTGCCGGAAAGCGGCGCTGCCGAACACCGGACACGCCTGCTGGGCGATATGTACAACTCGATTCGATGGATGCATGAATGTTGCCCCTTCACCAGCGGATTGGCCATCGGCTTTCCCCAACCCCCGTCCGCGCGCGTCCCGCTCTCCCTGCCGCTACCGGAGCCTCCGCCCCCGCCGCCTGCGCCTCCCCCTCCCTCCGGCCGGGTCCGCATCGAACCCGACTTCCGGATCAGCCCGGCCGGAGAGATCGACGGCAACGATGCCAGGCGCAGGCTCATCGACCTCAGGAATAAAATCCAGAACTGCTACCGGGGCCTATTAAAAGAAGACCCGTCCCTGAGAGGCCGGATGTCGCTTGCTTTCGTGATTCACGCAGACGGGAGGGTCATCCAGGTCGAGGTCGTCCATGACGGCGTGGGCCACGCAGCGCTCGCCGAATGCGTCACCCGGCTGGCGAAAGTCATCCGTTTCGGGAAATCTGAGCAGGGTGCCACCCTGACCCTCGGCCTCGTCTTCAATCCGAAGTCCTAGCAAGAGGGAGACGACGGAAAGCTCACCTCCTGCCCCAACTGCGGCGGCACGCTAAAGACCGACGTGGATCGCCTCTCGTTGAGCAAGGACGACGCCTACAGCATGGACGAGTGAGCCCGCGGCGCCAAGGCCGTATTGACGAGATACTCCTTGCCGCATAATGTAGTGGAGACATGGGTGCGATCTGCTACAGGTGTCCCCCTGTGCTCGCAGGAGTTTTTCCGTTCCTGGGGGCCCTGCTGGGCCTGGCGGCCTTCGGGGCGCTCTCCAGCGCTTGCCTGGTCGACGGCGTGTGTTACAGCCTAGACGATTGCCCTTCGGGGAAGGATTGCAACAGGGCCGGCTGTTGCGTTCATCCCGATGGAGAGTGCAATCGGAGAGAGGACTGCATATCCAGCCAGGTCTGTGACATCGTCGCCGGTCGTTGCCTGAATGGCGATTGCATCCGTGACCAGGACTGCGATCCGAACTACGTGTGCGAACAGCGGCGCTGTAAGCCCAAAGGAACCGGGCCACTGGAGTGCCCCGAGGACATGGTGTCGGTCGAGGACGCCTTCTGCATGGACATCTACGAGGCATCCCGGTCCGACGCGACCGAGGACTCCATGGGCCACGACAATTCCACGGCGGTCTCCAGGCCGGGAGTGATCCCCTGGTATACGAACCCCATGAGCGGCGACGTGCTCACCCTGTACGAGCTGGCCTGCCAGACCGCCGGCAAGCGGCTGTGCTCGAGGCAGGAGTTCTTCTCAGCCTGCTCCGGTCCTGACGACAGCACCTACGTGTTCGGCAACGCCTTCGACAGGGAGATCTGCAACTGCGTCGACACCTTCTGCGACGACTACTGCGAGGAGCACGGCATCCCGAACTGCAACACGAGCGCCAACTGCGGCTACACCTACAACTCGTTCAGGATCCAGCCCACTGGAACCTTCCCCGGTTGCACAAACAGCTACGGCACCTTCGATCTGTGTGGCAACGTGTGGGAGATCGTACCTTCCGTGGAGGATTCCCGCGGCTACGAAGTCAGGGGCGGCGCCTTCAACTGCGCCAGCGCCAGGAACCGCCTGGCCTGCGGTTTCAACGCGGGCTGGACGGATCTGTATGCCGGTTTCCGTTGCTGCAAGTGAGTCCGGGAAAATTCGAATACAGTGAGGTTGCCGGATGACGGAGATCGAATCCATGGCCGAGCACACCTGCCACAAGCTTCTGAACGCGCGGCAGCTCAAGGCGATCTGTCGCTTTCGGGGCTTCAGCCTGCCCGGGGGACGCAAGGCGGACCTGGCCTCCTTCGTGGCGCCGCGCCTGCTCGATCCCACCGGCGCGGCCGAGGCCATGGCCTCGCTCGAAGAGCCGTGGTCGATCGTCCTGCACGTCATCGCCATGGCGGACGGGCCCCTGGACCTGGACGATCTTCAACCCGTCATCCAGGCCGGACGCGGACGGCGCCTGTACGGGTACGACCACCGGGACCTGTTTGGAAAGGTCGCCGAGGGACTGTTGAACCGCGGCGTGGTGCTCGTCGAGGAGCGCCAGGAATGGACCACGCGCCGCAAGAGCCGCTTCGAGCGCCTGGATTTCGTATTTCCCGCCTTCGCGGGCCATAGCCCGCTACGGCGGGCGACGGCCCGATGTCCTTCGCGCCTTTCTGCCGCCATATCCCGTTGCCACCAGCCCCCTGGGAGGTAGCACCAGCCGCGGCGATCCCCTGGAGTTCGGCCGCCGGGCCTTGCGGGCGGCCATCGGGCAGGCGGGCTCCGGTCGAGACCACAGATCGAGCGGCCTGCTTGCCAGGGTCGCCGAGGCCGCCTCTGTCGGCGAGAGCGGGATCAGGATCGGCAAGAGCGCCGTGAATGACCTGCCGGCCTTGCTTGGCCAGATCCGCTCGGTCTGGGTTCAGGGCAAGGGGTCCGGCAAGCGGTCGGGACGGGCCCGTTGTTCGGCCCGGTACATCCTGGAACACCTGCGGCCGGGCGAGGGGGTGACGCCGCAGGATCTGAAAGCGGCCCTGGATCGGATCGACTCCGGGCTCTCGAACGACGACCTGCCTTCGCGGGCCATAGCCCGCTACGGCGGGCGACGGCCTGTACAAGTTCGTCTGCTACGTCTGGGACAAGGGCCTGGTGCGCACCAGGCGCGAAAACAGTATTCCAAAGACCGCGGCTCGCCGCCTGGCCAAGCTGCTTTCCCATTCCGGCGAGGCCGCGTACGTCGAGGAGCACGGGTGCGGGATGTGGTCCGATCACGTGTCGGACGTGGCCCGCAAGCTGGGGCTGGTCTCGTTCGACACCGAGGGGGACTACATCGGCTACTCAAGCACCGAGCCCAGCTTCGTGGACAACGAAATCGAGGTCGAAGAAAAGGCCTGGCGCAGCTATCTCGATCGAACACCCCTGCAAAAGGAGCGGGCCCTGCTGGACGTTCACCTGGACACGCTCCCCAGCGAGTTCTTCCAACGCGCTACCCTGGTGGAAGGAAAAGCCTTCGACAGGTCAGGCTGCGCCACCGGACCGGCCTCGAGGATGAAGCTTGCGCAGATCCGGAGGAGTCTTCTTCAGATGCTGGCCGGCCTGCCTTCGCGGGCCATAGCCCGCTACGGCGGGCGACGGCCTGCCGGCGCCGGTCTTCCGCGTCACCGCCGAGATCCAGGTGCGCCGCCGGCTGGGCCTGACCGCCACCCTGGTGCGCGAGGACGGCCGCGAGGACGACGTCTTCGCCCCCTCCCGCCAGCGGGAGGGGGATAATTACGTAAAAACATTAGCAAATATCCCCTCCCCCTGAAAGGGCAACTTGCGTCCTTCCTTTGGGCCGAAATTGTCGTGTAATTACGGACAATTCTGAACAACAAGAAACACGTGCAGGGCTGGCGCAATTGGCGGAACATTGCATCTACTGGGACAATCAGGTAGGTTATGAGAGAGAGCGCCCACACGTCGGGAGGTGCCACATGACCAGACAAGAGCTGCTCTCGCGGATTTCCATCGACCCCGACGTCTGCTTCGGCAAACCGTGCATACGCGGCCACCGAATCTGGGTGTCGCTGGTCCTCGACGAACTCGCCGATGGGAGGAGCGTCGGGGAGATACTCGAGGAGCACTCGGGCCTCACCGAGGAGGACGTCCGCGCCTGCATGGCTTACGGAGCGGAGTTGTCGCGCGCAGGAGGGGCGCCAGCAGGCGAAGGCGACCACGCCGCGTCGTTCTGGGAGAACCCTACCACCGAGGAACTTATCAAGGAGCAGAACGTTGCCCCGGCGGACGATCTCGACGCCATAGGAGTCCTCTGGCCTGTCGATGACGATCCCGACGCGCTTCTGGAGCACATCCTTTCCGAACGCCGCGAGAGGAGGCGCGTCGCGCGCGACAGAACGGACAGCCATGAGTGACGTCATTCTTCTCGACACGACCGTTGCCAGCCTGCTTCATCCGAGAAGGGAACCGTCCGCGGCCAGGGCCCTTTACGAGCCTCACATGCAAGGCAAGACGCTGGCATTGAGCTTCCAGTCAGTTGCGGAGCTCTGGGCCTGGGCCGAGAGGAACCGTTGGAGCGCTCGGAGTCGGGAGGGGCTCGACGCCTTCATGCGTCGCTTCCTGGTGGTGCGGTACACGCATGAGCTGGCGAAGGTGTGGGCAAGGGTGATGTCTGCAAGCCGACAAGAGGGCAGGCGGTTCGAGGCGGGCGACTGCTGGATCGCCGCTACCGCTGTGCACAGGGGGCTCACGCTCTTGGCGCACGACGCCGACTTCGAGGGCCGCGCCATAGAGGGCCTCGACGTCGTCTGCTATGTCGGCAGCGCCGGGTCTGGTGGAAGGTAGAAGGTGCGGCTCAAGCTCGGGCACGCAAGGGCGGGCCACGGTGACCACACCGGCGTTGACGGGCGAGGAAGGCAAGCTGTTCCCTCTTCAAGTGGGCCTGACCGCCACCCTCGTGCGCGAGGACGGCCGCGAGGACGACGTCTTCGCCCTGATCGGCCCCAAGCGCTTCGACATGCCCTGGCGAGTCATCGAGTCGCGCGGCTACATCGCCGAGGCGACCTGCATCGAGATCCGCCTGGACCTACCCGACGACCTGCCTTCGCGGGCTATGGCCCGCGAAGGCAGGATGTCAGCCGAGCACCGCGGCGATCTGTTCGAAGGCCCAGTCGAGGTCCTTTGCCTCGATCACCAGGGGCGGGGCGAAGCGGATGATGTTCTGGTGGGTCTCCTTGCACAGGAGGCCACGTTCCATCATCTGCTCGCAGTATGCCCGGGCCGTGCCGGCCGATTCCGAGAGCACCACGGCCAGCAGCAAGCCCCGGCCGCGCACCAGCTCGACCTTGTCGCCGACCAGTCCCTCGAGCCGGGCCTTGAAGCGGCCGCCCAGCTCTGCCGCCCGCTCGGCCAGCCCCTCCTCGACCAGCACCCGCAGGGCCGCCCGGGCCACCGCGGCGCCCAGCGGACAACCGCCGAAGGTCGAGCCGTGGTCGCCGGGACTGAACACGCCCAGCACCTCGCGGCTGGCCAGCACCGCGGACACCGGCAGGACCCCGCCCGAGATGGCCTTGCCCAGGATCAGCACGTCCGGGCGCACGCCCTCGTGCTCGCAGCAGAACATCCTTCCGGTGCGGCCCAGGCCGGTCTGGATCTCGTCGGCCATGAACAGGACGTCATTGTCGGTGCATAGCTCGCGCGCCCTCGCCAGGTAGCCCTTTGGGGGCACCACAACCCCGGCCTCGCCCTGGATGGGCTCGACCAGGAACCCGACCGTGTCCGGAGTGATCGCCCCGGCGAGTGCCGTAGCGTCGCCGAAGGGGATGATCCTGAACCCCGGGGTAAACGGGCCGAAGCCCTGCCTGTACTGCTCCTCGGTGGAAAAGCTGACCACCGTGGTCGTGCGGCCATGGAAGTTATTCGCACAGCAAATGATCTCCGCCCTGTCCGCGGCCACGCCCTTCTTCGTGTAGCCCCACTTGCGCGCCATCTTGATGGCCGTCTCGACCGCCTCGGCGCCGGTGTTCATGGGCAGGGCCATCTCCATGCCGGCGAGCTCGCAAAGCTCTTTTAGAAACGGCCCCAGCTGGTCGTTGTGGAAGGCGCGCGAGGTCAAGGTGACCCGGTCTGCCTGGTCGCGCAGCGCCTGGATGATCTTCGGATGGCGGTGCCCCTGGTTGACGGCGGAGTAGGCCGACAGGAAGTCAAGGTACTTCTCATCCTCGCAGTCCCACACCCAGGCTCCCTCGGCCCTGGCGATCACCACCGGCAGCGGATGGTAATTATGGGCACCGTACTGCTCGGTGATCTCAATGATTTTCTTCGACGAAGGCATGGCAGTGGAGAAAGAGCCTATCTGGCGTCGATCTGGAAGCTCTTGGCCTTCTCGCCGGTTTCAATGGCCTTGAGCTTGAACTCGTGAAGCACCTGTTCAATGTTCAGCTGGCCGCCCTGGGCGGAGCCTACCCCGATCATCATGGTGAAGTGGTCGTCGGGGTTGGTGGTCTGGGCCGAGCGGCCCTTGCGGGCGGCCAGGAAGCTTATGGTGTTGGTGCCCGCCTTCAGGTACTCGTTCAGCTCGACCACGTGCTGGGGGACGGTGTCCGACATGGTCTTGATGTACTTGTTGTTGACCATCAGCTTCACGTCGTAGCCGGTCACCCCGGGCCTGGTGCCCTGGGTGATGATGAAGTACATGTTCTTCAGGTTGGCCGGGTTGGGAGGCGGCCGAGGGGGCGTCGGCGTGGGAGTTGGCGCGGGCTTGGTGGCCGGCGCTCCCACCTCCTGGACCTTGAAGTCCGGGGCGTCGATTTGGACGTTGCCCTGCTCATCCAGCCTGACCCCCACCTTGCCGAGATCGACGTCGGTGTATCCGGTGATCTTCTTCCCGTTCAAGAAGACATCCACCGCCCGGGTGGGAGTGGCCCAGCACAGCACCAGCGAGGCAACCAGCACAAACACGAGCTGGATTCTATTCGACATGGTGAACCTCCTGGCTCGATCGTCTTGTACAGACCATACATATTGGACCTGCGAGCGGTCCGGTCGATTCAATCCTTTTTTTCCGAACGCCCCAGCAGCCGGCCGAACAGCCCGCCCTTCTTCTCCTTCTCCTTGGGCGCGGCTGCCGGCTGGCCGGGCGCGGGCACGCTGACCTCGCCGACCCCGTCCCCGGCCTGGGGCTGTGCCTGGGTCTGGGACGGCAGGGGTGCGACGGCCACCCGCTTCATCTGGATCTGGGGCTGCTCTTCGTCGGGGATGCGCAGCTTCTCGCGGATGCTGTGCTCGGTGTCGTTGCTGACCAACCTGGCGTCCAGGGGCCGCGAATTGGTCAGGTCGCGCGCCGAGACCTTGAGCAGGCACTCCTGGTCCAGCGAAAAGGTGATGTCGATGCGCACCAAGCCCTTGGGCCCGGGCGGAATGCCGGAAATAATGAGGGTTCCGAGGTACTCGTCGTTGACCACCCGATCGCTCTCGCCCTGGAAGACCAGCAGCTCGATCACCTTCTGGTTCTCGCGGAAGGTCGAGATATTGTAGCTCTTGGTGGCCGGCAGCGAGGTGCCCGCCTGGAGCACGGGGAGAAAAGCGCCGCCCGGGACGCCCAGCCCGATGCTCATGGGCAGCACGTCTATCAGCACCACGGAGTCGATCTTGCCCTCCGACTCGGCCAGCAAGGCGGCCCCGATGGCCACCGCCTCGTCCGGGTGAACCCCCTTGTTGGGCTCCTTGCCGAATACTTCTCGGATGCGACGCCAGATCAACGGCATGCGGCTCTGGCCGCCCACCAGGATGAGGTTGTCGAGCTGATCGGGCCTCCAGCCGGCCCTGCCCAGCACGTCCAGCGCCACTTGCATGGTGCGCTCGACCAGCGGACCGACCAGTCCCTCGAGTTGGGCCCGCGTGACGCGCAGTTCCAGGTCCTTGGGCGTGTTGTCGACGGTCGCGAAGAACGGCAGCCGGACGATGGTCTGCTCCTTCTCGCTCAGCCAGCACTTGGCCTGCTCGGACGCATCGCGCAATCTCTGCATGGCCGAGCGGTCGAGACCGGGCACCAGGCCGACCTCCGAGACGAACGATTGCAGCAGGAAATCGACAAGCTGGTTGTCGAAGTCCACCCCGCCGAGGAAGGTGTCGCCGCCGGTGGCCACCACCTCATAGATGTTCTCGGTCATCTCGAGCGCCGTGGCGTCGAACGTGCCTCCTCCCAGATCGAAGATCAGCACACGCTGATCCAGGCCGCGGTTGTAGCCGAAGGCCAGCGCTGCGGCGGTGGGCTCGTTGACGATCCGCTCCACGTGCAGCCCGGCCAGCATGCCCGCTTCGCGAACCGCCTGGCGCTGGTTCTCGTTATAGTAGGCCGGCACCGTGATCACCGCCCGGTTGACCTCCTCGCCCAGCAGGTCGCGGGCGATGTCGCGCATCTCGCTCAGGATGAAGGCGGCCACCTGCTGCAGGGAAAAAGGCCGGCCCCTGATGCGCACGGCCGCCTCGTGCTTGGGCCCTTCGATGATCTCGTAGTGGAAACGGTCGCGCATCTGGCGTATCGCGGGAGAGCTGAACGGCCGGCCGATCAGCCGCTTGGAACCGTAGATGGTGTTGGTGGGGTTGATCTCCTGCTGGTCCTTGGCCGCGTGTCCCACCAGCAGCCGGCCATTCTTGTCGTAGGCCACGATGGACGGGATCGTCCTGTATCCCTTGCGCGAGGGGATCACCCGGGGCTTGCCGTCGATGACCACCGATGCGCACGAGTTGGTGGTGCCCAGGTCGATCCCGATCACCCGTGACGACATGCCGCCCGTGGCCGCCGCGACCCCGGCCCCGTCGGATTGCACGACGGGGGGCGAAGGAGCCGCAGAATCGCCATCCAGGTCGACGTCCAGTTCGAAGCCGGCGTCCTCGAACTTCTCGAAGCTCTTGGCCTGCACCCCGTCGGCCACCTGGATGGACGGCTCGCGCTTCGGCGCCGGCGCCGCGGGCCGGGCCGGGGCTGGTCCGGGTTGGGGCGGGCGGTCCTTGGCGCCCTGGGCCGCCTTGCTGCTGACGATCCGCTTGACCAACTGGGCGGAGGACGGGTCCAGTTGCAGGAACTTGACCCCCATTCCAGGCACCTGGGACTTGGCGCCGGGAAGCGCCGGCTCGCGCTTCCAGACCACCACGCCCCGGCCCCGCATCACCGGTTGGCCGCCCTTGAGCTGGATCTCGAACTTGAGCAGGGTGCCCTTGGGGTACAGCTTCCGGCTCTGGATGAAGATCCCGCCGGTGCTGATGTTGGTGGCGTAGAGCTCGACGAACTTGTCCACGTCCTCGCACTTGACGCGAACGAGCAAGCCTACGTACGCGCGGGGCTGCACTCTGCGATCCTCTCCGTCGTTCACCAAACAGGCTTCCTTCCGCCAAGATGGAAACGCCTGCGATTATATTCCCGTCCCTGCCCCGAATTCAAGTTCATGGACCGGCCGTCACCCCCCCCTCGCCATGGCACCCGTTTTATGACCGATTTGCTCCGCACGATCAAGGGCAAGGTTGATCTGCGCCCCTCGCTCTGTATAATGGCGCTGGTTCCCAAGCACAGGAGAAGAGGCCTCGCCTTGAAAAAGAAGCTCTTCATCGCCATGGCAGGCAACATCGGCTGCGGCAAGACCACCGCCGCCAAGCTGATCAGCCAGAACTTCGGCTTCGAGCTGTTCGACGAGCCGGTGATCGACAACCGCTTCCTCAAGGACTACTACCGGGACATGAAGCGCTGGTCGTTCACCCTGCAGCTCGAGTTCCTGATCCGCCGCGTGGAGCACCACGAGCTGATCCGCAAGGTCCCCAAGAGCTGCATCCAGGACCGCACCCTGTACGAGGATCCCGAGATCTTCGCCAAGTACCTGCACGGGCTGGGCTTCATGGACAACCGGGAACTGGACCTGTACTTCGAGTACTTCCGCCGGCTGAACGAGGACCTGCTCCAGCCCAACCTGATCGTCATCCTCGAGGTTACCAGCATAGAAACCCTGCTCAAGCGCATCCAGGTGCGCGACCGGGAGGAAGAGCGCGCCATCGAGGAGTCCTTCATGGCCGGCCTGAACGCCTACTACTCCACGTTCGCCCAGGTCTGCGAGCGCAAGTACAGCATCCCGATCCACCGCGTCAACGTGGAGAAGCTCGACATCCGCTCGGCCGAGGGCAAGAAGACCTTCCTGTCCGGCATGGAGCGCGCCCTGGGGGAGATCCGATGACGGCGGCCAGGAGACGTTCCCGGTCGGTCCCCGCCACCGGCCCGGCCGAACAGGCGGCCACAAGACCGACCTACATCGCGGTCGAGGGTCCCATCGGGGTCGGCAAGACCACCCTGGTCCAGCGACTGGCCGAGCAGTTCACCGCCAAGGCGATGATCGAGATCGTCGAGGAGAACCCGTTCCTGCCCGACTTCTACCGCGAGCCCGAAAAGTACGCCTTCCAGACCCAGCTGTTCTTCCTGCTGTCGCGCTACCGCCAGCAGCAGGATCTCTGGCAGCCCGACCTGTTCCACCGCTACATCCTGTCCGACTACATCTTCGCCAAGGACCGCCTGTTCGCCGCCCTGACGCTTTCGGAGAACGAAATGCTGCTGTACGACCAGGTGTTCCAGATCCTGGACACCCGGGTGCTCAAGCCCGACATGGTCGTCTACCTCCAGGCGCGCCTCGAGGTGCTGATCGATCGCATCAAGCGCCGCGGCCGGCCGTTCGAGAAGAACTTCGACGCCGGCTACCTCAAGCGCCTTTGCACCGCGTACAACGACTACTTCTTCCACTACTCCGACACGCCGCTTCTGGTAGTCGACACCTCGGACATCGACGTGGTCTCCTCGGAAGATGATTTTTTGGACTTGAGCCTCAACATCCTCAAGCACCGCGGCGGGGTGCAGTTCTACAGGCCCCTGGGTCGATAGTCGCACGCCGGGAGAATCTCATGAGTACACCCAACCGATTCCTCGGATGCATGCTCGTCTGTCTCGGCCTGTCCTCGGCCTCCCCGGCCCTGGCCACGCCGCCTTGTGAATGCATGTATCCCTGGTCGCTCCCCGAGAACGAATCGGGCTCCGTGCCGACCAACGCGGGCATCTTCGTGTCCTGGGATGGAGCGATCCCGGACGGATTCGAGCTGAGTACGAAGGATGATCCTCCCACCCAGGTGCCCATCCGGATCCAGGAGTCGGGCGGGCTTTCGCACCAGGTCTGGATCGTGCCCGAGCAAGACCTGCAGCCGAACACGAGCTATAAGCTCGAGGCCGAGCGCAACGCGGGCACCTCGCTATCCGTGTCTTTCACCACCGGAGCCGCCCGTGACCAGCAGCCGCCCCAGCTCGGGACGGTCAGGGTGACGGCGGGCGCCCTGTCCGGAGCATGCGTGACCCACACCGCGGCCGTGGTTTCGGTCATGGGCTCGGACGACGACCTCACGCCCGCGAGCCAGTTGCTGATCCGCGTTCATGTGGTCGACCCCGAGGCCGAGCCGGGCACGGCGACGGTCTTCCTGCACCCCGGCCAGCCCGTGTTCGGCGACTCGGGCCCGGACCCCTGCCTGAACAACTACCCCGGCGCCGAGCCCGAAAAGCAGTACCAGGCAACGGTCACGGTGCTGGACTGGGCCGGGAACGAATCCGGAGCGTCGGACCAGATGGCCTTCACGTTCCGCGAGACCACCGAAGAATCCTTCGGCTGCGGCTGCGGCCGCGCCGGGGAGGGTCTCGCATTGCCGCTGTTGATGCTCGCGCTGCTGGCCGTCCTGCGGAGAAAGGCACTCCCATGCGCGCGGCGATAGTGGTCATCGACATGGTACGGGACAACTTCGCAGCCGAGCACCCCATCACCGCCCAGGCGCTCTCCATCGTGCCGAGGATAAACGAGATC
>SDBT01009831.1_pt1 | contig 15484 bp, 13 predicted proteins | sample 2277101 | NCBI WGS metagenome assembly SDBT01 (sample SAMN10404973, study PRJNA504765) | marine sediment metagenome | isolation source: marine sediment core GS10_PC15, 103 cmbsf | place: Arctic Ocean: Southern Knipovich Ridge | collected 2010 | reverse complement strand
CAATACACCGCCCCACCCCGATCGGAGGCATAATTCTCGCGGAAAATACAGTTAAATAATGTCGGGGAAGATGAATTTGTACAATAAATAGCACCGCCTACGCGGGCCCCATATGGTCCATCCCACAGGCCATACCCATTTTGAATCGTAAATCCCTCAAGAATCGATTCGGCCGTTTCTCCGCTCTGGAACTTGAAAGCGCGATGTTCGTCATAATTGGCACCCTCGCAATCGATGATCGTAAATTCCGGGCCGTTCTCCGATTTTACCATAATTGCCTTGCCGTCGAAATCAATATCGCGGTTGCCGTCGCCGGTGTAAGTGCCATCGGCCACCAGCACCGTATCGCCGTCAACAGCCGCATCGATACCGGCCTGAATGGTGGCATAGTCCCCGGGCACATGAATGACTGTAGCCGAAACGGGGATGGCCGTCAGGGTAAAAGCTGCCAATATTATAATAAGCCGTCTCATGGGGATTACCTCCCTCGTTTTGAGGTTTCACTAACGGATGTTGTCAGTTCCTACGATGCTCTGCCAATAATATACTATTTATACAAAATAAAGGTGATATTATTCCAAAGATCTAAATAATAATTCGAGATTCTAAGCACGACGGGAAAACAATATCAAGATATGATATTTAGTATAATAGAAAACCGATCTTTTGACAGGAATTAATAGGTTACATATGAAGAATCATCATCCGCCTTTGCCTGAAGGGCGGGCAAAAAATGCAACGCAGCCTTTTCTCAGCCGGACTCGTCAAATGCCGAGAGGATGCTCTCTTCGAGGCGCGATTTGATTCTCTCTCGCTCCGGCCCATCAGGCGTATTCGACCAGAATTCGTTCATGAGTTTGTCTCTCAGGATGCTCACAATTCTCTCCAGCTTTTCCCCGGAGATCTCCAGCGATACATAATCTTTTTGCCTATTCATTTGTGGCCCTCCAATATGTATATCGACGCAACTGGTGTCGAAAGTAACTTTCCTACGGATCCCTACGGGCCGTATGGCCGTAGGACCGACACCACGAATCGACTCTGACCCCATATGAGAGAAATCCATGCTCATCCTGGCGATCAAGCAAGCGTTTTTTTGAAATTCATCACAAGATATACCTATTTTCTCCTGATAGAGAGTCAGCAGAAATTGTTCTAAGTTTTATTCGTTGATCAGCTTTTGAACCGAAACGGGGGCCTCGCCCGGTGTGGTCTTAAAGCTAACTCATTGGAATGTAACGGGTAACATCTTTGATTGATTTTTTCAGGCAGCCCGGCATGATTTTCTTTACATAAAACCAATGCATGGGAACAGATTTCAGGAGTGGAACATGAAAGCAACTGCAATATTCGCGGAGTTAATGAGATATAACGCGGCTTACCTGTCCAAGCTTCTGAAGGGCGTGGCGCTCGAGAGTTTTTTTGTACGGCCGGATGACCGGGGAAACCCGCTTATCTGGCTTCTGGGACACTTAGTATTGAACCGCGGTGAGATTATCGAAATTCTTGGCGGCGATCCACGGGTAGATAACTTGGGCGATTTATTCGCTCGCGGTACGACTCCGGAGAATAATCCCTCAATCTATCCGGAGCCATCGAAATTGACGGCCCGATTTATTAAGATGTCATCTTTAACAGATGATCTGCTGCTAAAAAGCGATCCGGCGCTCCTCGATACGGCCAGCAGAGGGCATTTCAAGACCGTAGGCCAGAATCTGGCATACAGCTATATGCACGAAACTCATCACATTGGACAGGTCACATATATTGTCAATTTGCCGATTATAAAAAAAACCAACTTATCAAGCACAGCCTTCAGAAGACTCGAAAAGAAAGACTCGACGGCGAAGATTTTGCTCCATGGAATAAAATCCGTATTTTCGTAAGCGGCTGTCCGAATATCCCTCTCTTAACAAGAAGCCGGGGTACCCAGCCCCCGGCTTCTTTATTTTCCATTCCAATGATCTGGAAGCTACTTCAAACGCAGGGGATCATCCCCGTACCTCGAAATCGGTTTCGCGGTCAACCTGTTTGATCTTGCCCCATAGCACAAAGGCTACATAGATCACCACCAGAAGGGAAATGGCCAGCCCTATCTGCCTGGATTTAATATCGCCCAGTGCCGCCTCGGCGGTCTGGTCAACATCATGCGCAGCCTTGATTCCGGCCGATGTAATCTCTTCAATTTGATCAGGATCGAACGTATGCACCAATGCGCGGACCCGGGTTAAATTATCCTTTGCTGAACCCAGATCAAATCGCGCCTTTCCTCCCTCGACCCCTTTCTTTTCAGCCTCCCCCACCTTCTTTTCTGCAGTATTAAGTGCCGCTTTCAAGGAATCGATTGATACTCTCATCCGACTTGCGGCCGCATAACCTTCGCTTCCCTGATCGTGGCAATCCAGACAGAGGGCATCACCTGTTACGCCTATCATTTCGTCGGTGGTTGGTTCGATAAGATGATTGCCGTGGCATTGTTCGCATTCGGGATAATCCAGATCCTCCCACGGTTCTTTATGTGGCGAATTATTGAAGAAATCCCTGTTGTAGGCATGGCATTCTCCGCAGGCGGCGGAGACCGATGCCAGGTTCGGCGGCGTAGCGCCGTGATTACCGTGACAGTTATTGCAGGACGGGGCGGAATTGTCCCCTTTTTCGAGAACCAGAATGCCATGCACCGATTTGGCGTATTCTTCGTACTGATCTGTCGGGATAGGCTTGCCTCGATACTTGTATTTCTTCATGAGCAAAGGACTGCCGTGGCACTTCCGACAGGTTTCGGGGACGTTATTGTGATAGACCATGCTTCGCGAGTCGGTGGATGGAAGAATTCCATGAACGCCGTGGCAATCGGTACAGACCGCTACGTTGGTATCTTTCTTGCCGTAAAGCTGCTTGCCGTGTACTGATGTCTTATAGAGCTTCAATTGATCTGTCGGCAACCTGGGATTGTACATTTTCATATACTCGATATCCGAATGACATCCGGCGCAGAAATCCGGGATGCCCAGCCGTCCAGGGGGTGCTTTGTATCCTCTGGCGGGATCCATGGCCAGGTCGGGATCGCCTTCTTTGAATCCCCGTCTGGCGTCGCCGCCATGGCAATCCTCGCATCCCAGTCCCATATTGCGATGGATATCGTCTGCGAGGAAATCGGCGGTGATGGTTGTGTCGGACACCCAGTCGTTCGATATATGGCAGTCGATACAGCTTGAACTCTTCCCGTCGGTAGCTCCGAGGGTAAATATTATTACAACCAGAATAATTTCTATCCAGTATTTCATCTTATTCTCCCGGTGCCAGATAGCCAACCATCGTCAGAGCCACCATATAGATCACCACAAGTACCCCGATGATAGTGTAAAGCATGTTAGGTTCCCCGCGATTCGATTTGCGGTCGAAAAACGGCAGCAGCACCCAGACGAGTCCTCCTATAGCGAAACCGAAAACGCCTATCGCCTTCGGGACATATTTGAGCGTTTGATACATGAAGACGAAAAACCATTCCGGCCTTATATGCGGCGGCGCAGGTTTGAGAATATCGGCTTTCTCACCCAGTTCCCAGGGGAAAAGTGACGAAAGAAGAACAATCAATCCCAGCGCCAGGGTCCACCCAAGTATATCGCGATATATGAAATTCGGGAGGAAGGGCATCTCCAGCCTTTTTGCTTTTCCGGAGGCGATTTCTTTCTCTATGGAGAGCGGCACGCTCATGCCCAGTCTCTGCACGAAGAGCAGATGCAGGCCGAGGATGGCTGTGAAGAGCCCGGGAAATACCGCCACGTGGAAACCGAAGAAACGAGTCAGCGTGGCGCCCGTAACCTCCGTTCCGCCTCTTAAAAACTCCAGAAGCCAATCGCCTATGACCGGAACCATGACCGCGAAGTTCGTTCCCACATTGGTGGCAATATAGGCGAGCTGATTCCAGGGCAATAGATAGCCGGAAAACCCAAATCCCATGGCCAGGAACAGGAGCAATACGCCGGTGATCCATGTCAATTCCCTGGGCCTGCGATAGGCTTTCAGAAGGAAAACCGAAAACATATGCACGAATATGAGCCCTATGAAAATATTGCCGGCGTAGGAGTGAATCGATCTGACCAGCCAACCGAAAGGAACCTCGGTCATTATGTACTGAACTGATTCGTAGGCCGACTCGGCTGTAGGCTTGTAATAGAGAAGGAGCAGAATTCCGGTGATCACCTGAACGATAAAAAGATACAGGCACATACCGCCGACATAGTACCAGATCGAATAACGGTGATGGGGAACCGTCTTGTGACTCAGGAAATCCTTGATATTCTCAAGATCGACCCGTTCGTTCCACCATTGGTATAGCCTTCTCATAACCCCCATAGCTAAGCTTCCTCGCTGGAGACGAAAATCTCGTCGCCCTTGATTGCCACGCGGTATTCTTTCAGCGGACTCGGCGGCGGCCCGGATATGACCTGGCCGTTGAGGTCGAAATGTGCATTATGGCAAGCGCACCATATCTCACCGAGATCACCGCGATATTGAACGGTGCAGTTGAGATGAGTGCAGACCGCTGTGAAGGCGACATAGCTCAAGGCGCTTGCCGGATCACCGCCCGGCTTCAATATGATGATTCCTGGCGCGTTACCGAATTTGAATATTTTACCCTCGTTCGGTTGCAGCTCGCCGACCTTAGCAGCCGACACCGACGAAGTGCCAGCCCCCGATGCCGGCGGCGGAATCATATAGCGAACCATCGGATATAGAGTGGCCACCCCCAGGGCGCCGATACCCGCTCCCAGAAGGTAGTTCAGAGCGTCGCGACGGGGCATTTTTTCTTTTCCCAATCTCTTCTCCTTTTATCAACATGTGCCTTATTTCACAAACCGGCACATACGCTCACAATTAGTTGCCTAATATAGACTCTATTAATATCTGGTCAAGCAAAAATTGGGAAAGAAGCATATTTGTCTCACGGGGGCATTCTGAGACGCAGCGCCGCTCTGCAAGCTCGACAGCCCTATCCGACCCCTCCATTTTTCTCTTTACTATCGTGGATGGACTGCTATATTTATATGAGAGTGACTTATGCAGATTTAAGGACGGTTCTTTTCAACGGATATAGCCGGGTAGAGTAAAATGAAACGATATTCCAGATTGACGGTTTTTTTGATTTTTCTAATCTATCTATCCGCCTCCGCCACGATTATCAACATCCCTGGTGATTACTTTACCATCCAGGAAGGTATAGACGCCAGCTCCGACGGCGACACCGTGCTGGTGCAGCCGGGCACATATGTTGAGAATGTCAATTTCAACGGCCATAACATTGTGCTGGGCTCGCTGTTCTTGACTACGGGGGATACCACGTATATCTCACAGACGGTTATTGATGGGAATGATTCGGGTGCGGTGGTGACGTTCGAGAACGGGGAGGATGGCACAGCCGTGATTACGGGATTTACATTACAAAATGGCTCTGGTTGGATTTCTGGCGGATGGGTATTTGCTCAAGGCGGCGGAATCGCATGCATCGACTCTGATCCAACTATCAACAACAATATTATCTGTGAGAATTATGCCGGCGCAGAAGCTGCTCTTGGCGGAGGTATCGGCTGCGATAACTCTAGTCCTACCATTAGTAACAATTACATAAGCGGAAATTCCGCTCAGGGATTAAATGTGTCTGTGGGCGGTGGGATCGGTTGTGCCTATGGTTCAGACCCTGATATCATCAATAATATAATAGTCGGAAATTTGGCGGAAACGGGTCCTGATTACGGTAATATTGGAGGCGGAATTGCCAGCTATGAATCCAATCCCACTATTATCGGAAACGTTATCATGGAAAATTCGGCAATTTCGGGCGGTGGAATTTATTTTTATGATTCGCATCCAAGAGTTACAGGCAATATAGTTATCGGAAACACGGCGAATTCCGGTGGTGGGATATTATTCTCTTATTCTCATGTAACATTCGCCGGCAATATAGTCAGCATGAATTCTGCCATCGAGGGCGGCGGTATTTTTTGTGCGGAATCCAGCCCGACTATTACGAACAGCATCGTTTGGGCTAATACTGCCGATAATGGCAATGAAGTTTTTATAGAAAGCGGCTCCCCGATATTCATTTATTCTGATATCCAGGGCGGTTGGGACGGCGAGGGCAACATCGATGCTGATCCCCTCTTCCGTGATCCCGAAAACGGCGATTTTCATCTTATGGCCACTGACTGCGGCGACCCCAGCGATTCTCCCTGCATAGATGCCGGTGATCCTCTAATCTGCGATTTAATCCTTGACTGCGTTCATGGATTGGGTGAAATCAGGAGCGATATGGGAGCTTTTGGCGGCGGCATTGATTGCAGCGATATCCCCACCCTCTCCGAATGGGGCATGTTGATAATGGCGTTGCTGTTATTGGCTTTCGGAACGGTAGCTGTAATCTACAGGCGTGGAGCTATCCTTGAGAGGCGAATTTGATCAGGGGGATAGAATGAAAAAGTCATGCGCTTTTGGAATCATGATCGTTGCCTTTATCTTTATGCCCGCTTCCGCCACCATCATCAACATCCCGGATGATTATGACACCATCCAGGAAGGCATCGACGCTTCTATCCACGGCGACACCGTGCTGGTGCAGCCGGGGATGTATGAGGAGAATATCAATTTCAACGGCCATAATATTGTGCTGGGGTCGCTGTTTTTGACCACCGGTGATACCACGTTTATAGCGGAGACAATCATTGATGGGGATTCGTCGGGTTCAGTGGTGACTTTTGAGAGTGGTGAGGATAATTATACAATAATAACAGGTTTTTCGATTATTAACGGATATGCATATTGGGGGGGCGGCATTAGTTGTTTCTATTCGGATCCAACTATCACGTACAATAAAATTTCTCAAAATGCCGCCGATTCGGCCGGTTCCGGGATATTTTGCTACTCATCAGATCCAAACATCAGTCTTTGTACTATCGAGGATAATAGGGGTTTACCGTATTATGGCGGCGGGGGCATAGGCTGTTTTCATCATTCGTCACCGAACATAGAAATGAACCGGATTTTATGGAATTTCGTTTGGGGTGATGGCGGTGGAATTAACTGTTATGATAATTCGAGTCCTCAGATTACAAACAACGTTATAGAAGGTAATAATACGCGTCAGGCAGGGGGCGCTATTTGTTGCGATGCCAATAGTAGTCCATATATCGCTGATAATTATATATTCCAAAATTACGGCCGTATATTTGGAGGAGGAATCGCTTTTTTTTATTCTTCCCCGACTATAGAACATAATGAGATTGTTTTCAATCATACATTTATTTGGGGGGGTGGGATATACTGTGGCGCTAACTCCACAATTAAGAACAATCTTATAATAAATAATTCTGCTTCGGAGGATGGAGGTGGAATTTTCTGCAGTGCAAACGCGACCATACGTTCCAACATAATTAAGGCCAATTCGACCTATGGCAGGGGCGGCGGGATATTCTGTAACGCCAGTCCATTGATCGAGAATAACGTGATTGTGCACAACTCGGCGTCGGAAGGTGGAGGGATTGATGCTGAATCATCGTATCCCACGATAGTTAATACTATAGTCTGGCTAAATTCTGCGGACGATGGCGATGAGATCTACGGTGAACCGTCCGTGCGATATTGCGATATCAGAGGAGGCTGGGCCGGAGACGGAAATATCGATTCCGACCCTCTTTTTGTGGAAACCTATAATAACGTATATAACGTTTGTGCCCAATCACCCTGTATCGACACCGGGGATCCCAACAGGTACGATCCCGACGGTTCTCGTTCGGATATCGGGTTGTATTACCCGGAGCATCCGGAGTGCGAGTTTGGGGGTATACGATACGTATCCGTTTTGGGCGATGATAATTCCGGGGACGGTTCCTATGGCAATCCTTTCAGGACTATCCAACATGGCCTCAATGTATCTTTTCATCAGGATACGGTTATCGTGCTAAATGGGACATATGTAGAAAACATAAATTTCGGCGGGAATAATATAATTCTGGCCTCGAATTATATTTTCTCCGAAGACACTCTCGATATTCAGAATACGATCATCGATGGAGACTCAAGTTTCGTAGTGGTAACGTTCAACGGGTACGAGGATAGCACGGCGGTATTAAGAGGATTTACCATAAAAAACGGTACCAGCAACGGTTTTGGAGGGGGAATATATTGTAGGTATTCTAGCCCGAGTATAATGAATAATATAATTAAGGAGAATAATAGCGGCCATTCAGCCGGAATTAACTGCATGTTTTCGAATGCTAAAATCATCGATAATGTTATACGCGATAATTTTGTAACTGGGTGGGGGGCTGGAATAGACTGTTATGAATCAAACGCTGATATTATAGGCAATACAATTATCGATAATACCGCGCTCGGATTGTGGGGAGGAGGAGGTATCAGTTGCATGAGTTCGAGCCCGAACATTCAAAACAATCTAATCGCCGGGAATTCCGCTATCCATGGCGGAGGAATTCTATTACGAAACGCATCTAACCCCGTAATTTTAAATACTACTATCAGTTTTAACTCTGCCGCGGAAAATGGGGGTGGAATAAGTGTTCTTGGATATGGCGGCGACAACGCTATTTTAAAAAATTCGATTCTTTGGGGCAATAGCGCCGGCGAAAATGGGGATCAAATCGACGGATTTATTTACGCCAGTTATTCGGATATTCAGGATGGCTGGGAAGGACCGGGTAATATTGATAGTGATCCTCTATTCAGGGACGCTGAAGCTAACGATTTTCACCTGATGTCGATTGTTTGCGGAGATCCGGATGATTCCCCCTGCATCGACGCCGGCAGTCCTGCCATAATAGACAGTCTGCTGGATTGCTCCTGGGGGCTGGGAACCATACTCAGCGATATGGGCGCTTATGGCGGCGGCGATTCGACCACCGTCGGTATTATAGATAATCAACCGCGAGTTCCGGATCGGTTCGCCCTGCTGCAAAATTATCCCAATCCATTTAATGCCATGACAGTAATTCGGTATAACATTTCCACTGAATCCAACGTAACAACCGAAATATTCGATATCCTGGGCCGCAGGGTCGAGACACTGGTCGATGATGCACAGCCTGCAGGCAAGCACACCATCACCTGGAATGCTGGAGATCTGCCATCGGGCATATACTTTTATAGAATCGTTGCAGGCAAATATTCGCAAACCAGACGATGCCTGCTTCTAAAATGATGGCATAACAAATGGATTCTGGTAGGGGCGTATTGCAATACGCCCCTACGGGAGATTCTACATTGGCTTATTAATATTCTATTTCAATCGCCGTGGCGCGCGCTTTTCCCACTCTACGATCACAGGGCTGGCCACGAAAACGGAACTGTAGGTTCCTACTATTATCCCCATAGCCAGAGCCAGCGCGAAATCGAAGAGAACCTCGCCGCCGAAAAAGAGAATAGAGAGAACAACCATGATGGTGGTGATCGATGTTATTACCGTTCTGGAAAGCACCTCGTTAATGGAGTTATTGATAGTGCTGGCGTAATCGGAACGTTTGCGGAACTGCTTGAGGTTTTCCCGTATCCGGTCAAATACGACCACCGTATCCGTCAGCGAATAACCCGCCAGGGTCAACAGGGCTGTAACCACCAGAAGCGATACCTCGCGATTGAGAATGAAATAAATGCCCATTACCGCCAGGACATCATGGAAGGTGGCAATCGTAGCGGCCACGCCGAACCTGAAATCGAAACGGATCCAGATATATATCAGAATTCCGCAGAGGGCGAAGATGATGGCCTTTATGGCATCGCGAGTCAGCCTCTCGCCCACCCGGGAGCTGATATTGTTCGTCGAATCGAGCTTAAATTTGTTATCGGTGAAATGATCACTGATCGTTTGCTTCAGCAGATCGCCGAGCGCATCACCCTCCACGGCGATCATATTGACGATCATTTTCCCTTCCTCGGTGTAAGTCGTATCGGGTATCGCGCTTTCGATGCTCCCCTGCAACCTTATTATGAATGAATTCTCAAAACCCTCGCCGGTGATAGACTGTATTTTGGCTTTGCCGTGACCGATTGCAGCGAGCGCGTCTCTAAGCTCGTCCACCGTAACGGATCTCTCGAAGCTTCCTATTACTTCCGCGCCGCCCGTGAAATCAATTCCGAGATTGGCTTCTCCAATAATTATCATGATAAAAGATACCAACCCGAGCGCCACCAGAAGACCGGAAAGCACAAATGAGAACTTTCGCTTCCCTATGAAATCTATATTGGTCTCTTTTATTATCCGCATCATGATAATCTACCCCGTCAAATGGAAAGCCTTTTATATTTTTTCCTCATATCAAAAATCACCTTTGTGATAAACAGTGCCGTAAACAGCGAGAGGAAAACACCCACGGACAGGGTTACGGCAAATCCTCTGATCGGGCCGGAGCCGAAAATAAACAGGAACAATGCTGTAATTAATGTCGTCACATGCGAATCTATAATCGTCAGCAGGGCCCTGTCATATCCGGCATCGATAGCCGCCCGGATGGTCTTCCCTGTTCTCAACTCCTCCCTGATTCTTTCAAATATCAAAACGTTGGAATCGACCATTATGCCCACTGTTAATATAAGACCGGCGATTCCGGGCATGGTAAGTGTAGCGTTGACTCCGGGTATGACCATGAACGCCAGAACGAAAAGTATGTTCAAGGAAACCGCAATATCCGCTATTATGCCGGAGAGCTTGTAGTAGATGGCCATAAAAACAATCACCAGCATAAGACCGATCATGGAGGCCTGTTTTCCCCTGTTTATGGAATCCTGCCCCAATGCAGGGCCCACGACGGTGCTCTGGAGTATTTCCACATCCGCAGGCAGGGCGCCCGCCTTCAGCATTATGGCCAATAGATAGGCGTCATTGATAGTGGCATCTCCCCCCATAGTGATCTGGCCCTTTTTGGAAATTCGAGACTGGATAACCGGGGCCGACTCGACCCGATCATCGATAACGATGGCCAGATGATCCTCTATATGCTGGCCGGTCAATCTCGAAAAACGCCTGGCGCCGTCGCTATCCAGCTCGAAATTGACCACCGGTTCACGTAGCTGACTGTAGGTTTCGCTCGCAGAAACCAGCGATTCACCGGTTAGCTCTATATTGCTATTGAGAACATATAAAGACTGAAATTGCCGATCGCCTCCCTTTACAGGCCGGGTTCCCCAAGCCAGCTTATAATTGGAGGGAATAACTTCCTGCACCTCGGGCATTTCCAGATACTGCCGCGCCTGATAGAAATTCTCCATTGTGATCTGCCACCAGTTGCCGAGCCATCTGTCCAGAATAACGGAGAAAGGATGGGATTCGGCAAAAGCCTCCTCATCGAGCATCTCAGCCTCCAGGCTGGTATCGGCTACCTCCTCGCCGAAAAGGCTGGTGATGGCATCATCTGCCGCATCTGATTCGGCCATCGCCTCTGCATCGGTAAGCTCAGATTCATCGGCTGGTCCCGAGAGTTTTATGGCGAGGACTGAATCGATGGCCTCCAGGAGATCCTGGCACTCCTCAGGCGATCTCAAGAAGTGAAACTGAAGCTGGGCCGTGCTGCCGATCAAAGTCTTGGCCGTATCGATATCTGTGAAGCCGGGCAGATCGACTACTATTTGATCGGTTCCCGATTTTACGATCTCGGGTTCGGCGATGCCGTATTTATCTACCCTGATCCTGATTTTTTCCAGGACCTGGTCCTGAATGTCCGCGGAGACGCTTCCGCCACGGGGATCGCTGACCTGCAGGACAATGTGAACTCCGCCCTGCAGATCCAGTCCCAGACGCAATGCCTTTTTCTTTAATGAATAAAAGTCCCTGGGGTTGTCAATCTTCAACGCCTCGCGATCCTGGGAATAGAACTTTACAGTGGGGTAGAGAAGCACGAAGGAAACAAGTGTCGCGATTACGACTGCGAAAATCCAGGTTATTTGTCCTCGTCTCATCTTTTTCTCCCGAACGGCATCAACCGCATACTATCGAAATACAGGCGTCGAATATAATCATAATCGGCCGAATGTCAATGCATTTCAGTGATTCTCTTTCTACTTTAGAAAATCATCCTCTCCGATCCTGCCAGCGCAATTAACAAACTCTTTTCGCGGGCGGTGCTACCATAATGACCTGATGCTATCTTTTTGAGGTTTGATATAATCGACGACCGGTCGTTTTATCGAAAATTATACTCTTATCAGAGTCAACCCTGATTTTAACGATATCCCCGATTCGAAATTCTCCCCGGGTAACGATTTTAATAGATTCCCCCTCCACAGTATTTGCCAATAGCAGGATACTGCGGCCGAGATTTTCCATTGATGAGACTTTACAGGATATATCCCCGTCGTCGGCCAGGATTAAATCCTCCGGGCGGATGCCGAGAACAACACCCTGAGAATCTGCCAATTTTAGTTCGTATGATCTCAGGGAGATCTCCAGCCCTCTCGCGGATACAAAACTGCTATCACCGACAGTTCCCTCAATCAGATTCATGGCAGGAAACCCCAGGAAACCGGCTGTGAAAAGATCGGGCGGATTCTGGTAAAGCTCTTTGGGCGATCCGGAAGCGATGATTCTTCCCTCCTTCATAATGAAGATGATATCGGCCAGGCTCATAGCCTCCACCTGATCATGCGTGACATAGATCGACGTCCCCCGGAGACGGTCGTGAAGCGCCAGTATCTCGCCTCGCATCCGCATACGGAGCTCGGCATCGAGGTTGGATAACGGCTCATCAAATAGATACAGCCTGGGCCTTCGGACTATGGCTCGACCTAAGGCTACTCGTTGCCGTTGACCGCCGGAGAGCTCTTTTGGCCTCCGGTTGAGGTACCCCTTCAGATCGAGAAGATCTGCTGCCCATTCTACGGCTTTTTCTCTTTCCATCTGATCTGTTCCCCTTGCCTTAAGCCCGAATTCGAGGTTCTGCCTGACCGTCATATGCGGATAGAGAGCATAATTCTGAAATACCATTGCAACATCCCGGCGTTTCGGTTCCCAGTCGGTGATATCTTGATTGTCGAGAATGATCCGACCTTTATCGGGGACTTCAAGGCCGGAGATCAACCGTAATAGAGTGGTCTTGCCGCAACCTGACGGCCCCAGAAGGACTGCCAGTTGGCCGTCATCAACGTCCAGATCAACTCCATCCACACCAACCGAGCCATTCGGATAGACCTTGCTGATCTTTGAGATCTTCAGTTTCATTTCCTGGCTTCAGATTATAGACAATTCGGGTGTTTATCACAAATGAAAATGAGTAAATCCGGAACTGAATCAGAACAAAGGTGGTTGTTCATCATAGAAAACGAAAGGTTTTTTCTCTCTCTCACAAGGGAACAGGAGAGTTTTCGGGCCGGGTCGTCGATGACGATCCGGCTTTTCTCTTTCTACTCGCCAACCGCAAGCCCCGAGAATTGAAGAGATCAGAATCCAGCTTTCGCAAGTTCTCCAATAATATTTGCTGCAGCCAAAAAAATGCTGGAAATCTGCAATATAGGCGGAATGTATCCGCAACTGAACTGTAACAATAATATGAACGGAAGAGCCAAAAACGCACAAGGAGGAGCTCGCCAGCACCAGGACGACCAATTCGCCCGCTTGGCGCTGGCACATAGAGACTTCCTGATGCATTTTGCAAGAAGGCTCACCGGCGATACGACCAGCGCCGAGGATCTCTTCCAGGATACGTACCTTAAAGCTTATAAGGCCTTCAATACTTTCGACGGCACCTCCCGATGTAAGGCCTGGCTGAAGAGAATCATGATAAACACCTATATCAATACGTACCACCGTCGGCGGAAGGTGATTTTCCATCAACGGGAGCATGAGGAAATGGCGCAGTACCCGGATATGGCCGTTCAAAAGCTACCCCAGCGTGAAGAACTGAACGAAGATAAGATCCTGCGCAATTTCGTCTGCGATGAGATCAGAAATTCCCTGCTATTGTTGCCGGATGGATACAGGATGACCATTATTCTTTACGACATGTTGGGGCTTCAATATAAGGAGATTTCCGAGATCCTGGGATTGCCGATCGGCACAGTGAAATCGAGGCTCAATCGCGGGCGTAAGACCTTAAGAGAAAACCTGTTGGACGGCAATGGAAACGGCAATGGCCACAATAAAATCCCCTGCCCGTAGGATGTGAAACCGTTCCTGAATTCATAGGCAAATCCGCTTATCTTTTTATACAATCTACGCTTCCGGTAAGAATTATAAACTCATATCCTCTTTTACTAATCGCAACCGGTTGAATTTCACAAAGATAGGTCATAGGTTTTGTGGCCCATATTAGTATTTTTTATTTGACAAGTTCGCACTCTAAAGCATAAAAATTGATATCCGTTCATCTTAAATAACCCCGGCAAAGGAGGATCGATGAATTGGAAGAAGTTCTGGCTAGCGGCGCTGGTAATCTACATCGTTATGGTGATCACCGAGCTCATCATCCACAGAGTCATCCTCGGAGGGCTTTATACGCTCCCGGGGTTCCGTGCCGCCGATGAAATGAGTGGCTTCCTATGGGTTTTCTGGGTTATAGGCATTGTATTTTCATTTTTCTTTACGCTCATTTTCGTAAAGGGGTATGAAGGCAAAGGTGTTATGGAGGGTGTACGCTACGGTTTCTACGTAGGTATGCTGATCTCGTTCACCGGAGCTTATGCCCAGTTCGTGATGTACTCTATCCCCTATTCTCTGGTCTGGTACTGGATTATCCTCGGCGTCATCCAGATGATCCTATGCGGTATTGCAGCGGCGCTGATTTATAAGCCGAAAGGCGCGACTGCTTAAAAGAGCAGTCGAATTAAGACTTCATTATATATTCTTGTGTCCTGATCGCAATCGGTCCGACAGGTTGCGTATGGGTTTATTGCGGCAGGTCATCTAATGAGGGGTTGCGGTACGAGACGTCGTAGCGGAATAGCAGCCGTCGTCGGCATGATGGTCTCGTGCGATGTATTAAATAATCGATACTCAAATCCATCATGGGGTACGATTTTTGTGCCGGGGATGTAATTCTTAATTGACAGGTGATTGATATTTTCTTAATTTTAAGAGGCAACAACGCAAACGGAGGTTGATTTGGACAGCTTTCCAGAATGTTTGAAGTGTTCCAAGGGGGTGTTGTTACCGCTCTCGGATTACGGGCGGGAGGGTTCAGAGATCAGGTACAAAGCCTGGGTCTGCACCAACCCCGATTGCGGCTTTAACATCAGGATTGACAACGGTGAAGTTTCCATGGGGAAAATCATTAAGCATTCCGATAAGTAGCCGTGGGACTAAAGCAGATATTCACAAAAAACATAGGCTGGAAAATCGGCGGCCTGATCATGGCTGGCACCCTGTGGCTTCACCTGGCTACCGAAAAGACTTATGATAAAAACTTCACTATAGAAATCGAGGTTAGCGGCCTTGCGCAAGATCTCCGGCTCGATAGTATCGAACCGGAATTTACGGAAATCACAATCA
>SDBT01009830.1_pt1 | contig 15485 bp, 17 predicted proteins | sample 2277101 | NCBI WGS metagenome assembly SDBT01 (sample SAMN10404973, study PRJNA504765) | marine sediment metagenome | isolation source: marine sediment core GS10_PC15, 103 cmbsf | place: Arctic Ocean: Southern Knipovich Ridge | collected 2010 | reverse complement strand
GGGAAGGGATAACTGGTTGTGCTTGTTAGCGTTACGGGTTCGCATAAGTATCCTTATGTAAACTAGCATCGTAGTGATATAGCTATACCCCATTGGGGGCTGGTTAGAGCCGGGCTTAAAAGCTCTTTCTTTTTGGTCGGGGGTATGGGACTCCTACTATCCGCTGACCACAAATAGGAACATGTGTAGTGTAACGATTTACACGTAGAACGGCCTGTTCAATGTATTGTGGATTACCAGTGGCGAGGGCTGGGGCGTGTTGCATTTTGCATCATCAGGGGGTATGGGCACAAGAAAAGCGTAGTATCTACAGCTACTACGCTCTCCCAGAGTACTGGTGGATTACTGCCTCCACCTTCGCGTGTACAGACGCAGACGTAATATAGAATACCGCTCTGTAGAAGTCAAGTAAAAGCGCACCAGAGAATATCCAGTGCGCTGTATAGGTGGCCAGTATGTCGTGGGGTTAGATGGAGCCTTTGGGCACATCCATGCCGTCCGGGGGCTTCTCCGGGGGTGCTTCCTTGGCATCGGGTACTGGTTCCGGTGCTGGCGTGGGGGTAAGGAGCTCATTGAGTATGTAGAGTTGGTTCTCGAGGCCATTGAGCTGCATACGGACGTTGTTGCGGGCTGTGGTGACCTCGACTATCTTGGCCTCGATACTATCCCTCATGTCGGGTACGGGGGGTGTTGCTGGTTTGGTCATGCCCTATCCTTTCCGTGGGATAAGTTTCCCACCTTCCTCGATGAATTCTACAATCTCCTTGCCAACGGCTGCATACTCTTCCGAGGTGATGGTGCTGCCACCGGGGGACTTGCTGCCACGCGCCTTCAATACAGCCTGGGGTATGTCCACGAGCGCGCTGAATGCCCTCTTATACTTCACAAACCCTCTGATAGCCACACCAGCTACGGCTGTAACCACAGTGATGACGATGGGATGAGTGAGGACGTTGAGGATTGATTCCCAGTTCATGATGCCTCCTTGGTTATTCCCGCCACCGGACCTCTTCAGGCCGCATATCCAGGTGGAGGAAGTTGTTGTAGTAGCCTATGCCGCCCCAACGTATCTCGAGTGCGGCCTTATACATGTCTTTGAGCCTGTCATCAAACCCCGACCCTCTGCCCGGCCTTACATCGGTGGCAAACAGCAGATGCCATGACCGTACCGCACCGCCCACTTCCCGGTTATGCGCTGGGCATCGGTAGGCGGACGTAATTATCACCGGAAAGCCCAGTTCCCGCCGCATCCCTTCCAACTTCTCCATGTGGGCGGAGAGGCCAGGGGTGATTCGGAGCATGTCGCAGCATGGGCAGGCACATTTTACTATCTCAAAGTGCTCTGTGATGCGTCCTGTGGTCATGGTTCCTCTCCTTCCTACGATTTTACTTGACAAGTGGCGGATGGTGTGTTTTATTCCTTTATACATTTTCTTCCTTTTGGATAGGCGAATACATACCCGCAGGCAAAGTAGGAGGCTTAGGCTGCCCGAAAACACCTGCGGGTTATTTTTATGCCTTATTTGGCTTTTATGAGCAACACACGGTACTGTGTGGTTTCGTCCACCTCGTCGGTGTCGTAGATCCGCAGGAATGCTCCCTCTGGCCTCCAAAACGGCCGTACCCAGCCATACTCCGCAAGTACATAAACACTGATGTGGTAATCTGAGCTATCCCCTGTGGGCAAATCGAGTACCCAGTACCGCATATCCGAACTGTGATAGGCAAGGTCACCAACTATACCCTCGATGACCGTACTCGTTTCTCCGGTAGGATTGCTACAGCCCGCCAATAAAATAACCAAACATATTACGCCCATGAATAATTTACGCATCCTTGCCTCCTTTTTACTGATGATGTTTAGTTGTAGTGGAGTATGCATCGTGCCAGGATGTGCGTACCGCCGCCTGTAGCTGCTACTGATTCTAAACAATGCCCTGTCTCCTTTGAATGGGCATCAAGCTGCGGCAGACCACCTCCAGGTGGAAATGCGTTGGTGGCATCTGAGTACCCCGCCTCCGTCACACTCCCTCGTACCCAATTGCCGTGTGTCGCGGAGGTGTTGTCCTCCATCGCCACATCTGCGATACCTGAAACCACTACCCATGCCTCAGCATTATTTGCTACTCCGCTATCCAGGAATACCCCCATGGGGAGAAACCCGTCAGCGGCGGCCAATATCACCCCGTCGTCTGTTGCCGTATCAAGGCGCACGAGCTGTCCCGCCACGGTGTTGGATCCGGTTTTGTTTGTCAGCTTGATGGCCAACCCACCAATAAGAGTCATCTTCACTTTATCCGCGACCGCCACGTACCCATCCGTGTCCAGATTACCATCAAAGTCAAACTCGAAGACCCGGCCCCCATCCTTCCAACCACGAAGCAGAGTTTCCGGGGTTAACCCTGTTGCACTTTTTATATCAATATAACTTGAATTGACTTCTACGCTTTGTGTTGCCGTTTCAGCGCTTCTAACAAATATTCCATTTTGATTTATTTCTGTTTCTCTGCTGTCGCTGGAATTTCGCAGGTAAATGAACCCTCCTGATGGCCCAGTCATTATCAAAGCGGGGGAGCTGCCATGAACAGCGTCGTCGTCAAATGTTACAACTAACGCGTCGGAACTATTATACATCTTCAACGTGTTGTCTGACACATCCAGCACGATACGTTGGCCCGCTGCTGCTGTTTGGACTCTCCGGCCGGTCAGGATCCCCGTCGTGATGTTGGTCGCGTTGAGGTTGGTCACGGTGATCACGGATGCGTCTATCGTGCCCGCAACCAAATCATCAGCATTAAGTATACCCCGAACAGTAAATGTACCCGCACTCTTATCCCATCTACACCCCTTGTCGCCAGTAAAGTCCCCAATTGTAACATCCCCCACATCCGCACCGGCAATGTATATCTCGAATACTACGCCCCCTACGTCGTCTATTGCCCGTATCGTACCAATATCCGGATACATGATGTCGAAGCGGGCGCCGGAGGTAGCTGTGCGGATGGTGCGTGCCAGGAGTGTCCCTGTGGTGATGTTGGAAGCGTTAATATTGGTCACGGTGATAACACTGGCATCGATAGTCCCCGCCGTCAGCTTACTCGCACTCAGGTCGTTGATTTTGGCATTGGTCACAGCCAGATTGGCGATGAACGCCGTCCCAATCACCATATTGGCCGAGCTATTCCACACCAGTGTGTGTGTACCCCCAGTGTTGATAGCCACCATGAACGCGGTTGTACCCAAAGTAGGATGGGAGGCTCCTGAAGAGTACGTAGTATTACCGATTATCCAGTATATGTAGGCGCTTGCTGTGTTTCCAGCGGCGATAGGGTAGGCCACCCCGTTATACACGACGCTGTGGGCATTCCATGCGACCGATCCCGCACCCGGACTGTCATTTGTCCATGAATCTGCGTTGAGGATTATGGTTTTGTTGAACATCTTGGTTGCGGTTATGGCAAAGTCATCGATATTGGTCGCCGCCACTCCCACTGTGGTCGCACTCACCCCTGTCGAGGTCAGCGGGTAGAAATCCGATACATTCCCCGACGTATCCACTGCTTTTATCCAATAGTACCGGGTAATGCCAGCTTCGCCTATGGAGTCGACATACGATGTCCCCCTGACTTCGGCTATCTTTACCGCCCCTAAAACCTCATCGGATACCCCCCGCCATATCTCCATCTTATCCATGTCATAGTTGGTCGGATTGACCCATGCCAGTGTGATGGACAGTAGAAAGCCCGTGGCTGTGAGTACTTCCGGGATATTGGGCGGGAATTGCTCTCCCACGATATTCACCACATCCCGTACAGCGTGTTCTATGGCCTCTTCCGTACCATCCGGCCCCACAGCCCTCACCACGAACTCATACTCATGCCCTGCAACGAAATTATGATTGATGGTGGTCTTCCGATCGTTCACCACCTCTTTCATATACCCGTTCATAACCATTTCTCCTGATAGAGCCTCCGCCATGCCGCTGCGGTCGATGTTGGAGTATTCCCCACGTTATGCCCGATCTTGCTCACGAATGCGTGCCACTCGGTGACGGTGGATGTCCTGTACAGCACCACGTCCTCGATCTCATACGAGCGCGCTGCATCCCACTCTCCCTGCCATATGAGTTTGCGGTCCATGAGGAGCCATGCAGGATTGGCCGCGTCCAGCACACCCGACAGTCCCAGCGTCCCACCCAGTGCCATCATGAATGTCACAAGTGATGCCAGATCGCCGGTGGGGGTGAGGGTGCCGCCCAGTTCTCGGTGGAGTGTCAGGGCGCGTGCTAATGCTCCAGTAGGAGTGAGAGTGCCACCAAACCCTCGAAAGGCCGACAGAACACGTGTGAGGGTTCCCGTAGGGGTGAGGGTGCCGCCCAATGCCACGGGTATGGGCAGACCGCGATAATTATACCCTATCTGTCTGCGGTCATATATAGATATAGTGCCATCAGGCGTAGGCATATTCCCACCCACACAGCGCCGCTTTTCGACGGAATCAATTGCCATTACGACATCTCGCCTCTCGTGAATGTGCTTCCATCATCAGCCAGTGTCCGTGAGCCCAGTTCCGTACTTGCGTCCTCTTTCTTCAGGGACTCCGTACCTGCTGTCTCTGTTCGCTTGTTACGGAAGTATTCGAATAGGAATTGCATGAGTTCTCTGAGAGTGCCCGTGGTGTCAGGTATCGCAGCCAGCTCCACATTAGCCGTCTCCAGCCCGTCCTCATAGGTGTGGATTTCGTACGACAACGGCATGATGCCTGCTGTGGACGTTCCGAGTGTGATGACTATGGTGTCGTAGTTAAGCTCCCCTGCTGTAATCGTTACCGCGTAGAACCCGGTTACGCCTATCTCAGCCATCTCGTTGGCCGTGTCAGTGAATGCACTCCCATCGTGTGACTCTTCTGTGTCGAGACCACCCGCGCCCGTGATGGGTTGCCCGTCAGCGTCGGTTAGCGGGAATACCAGAGTGAGGGCTGTGTTCTTCTTATGTCGTAATATCTGGTTCATGTTATCGCCTCTATGAGAGGTTTAGTGTCACGTTTACCAATATCCTCTGTCCCGTCTGGTTTCATGGTACGTATAACTTTTTCAATCGGTATTGGATGGTATTCTTCCTCAAATACTTGACCATTTATTCCATATTTACGGACATAATATTTAACACCATTGATTTCTTTCGTGACGGCGCAAGGTATTTCAGGGTATACACTCATGATATTAACTCCTTATTATTCACCCCAAATTTGAATCCATTCTACAAAGGTTTTCTGAATACTATTAGTTCCAACTGTTGCACCAAAAGCAATTTGCCATACTGATAGCGGAACATTCGTATTTAAGGTTGCCCTTAATGTTTCGTCAATATAATATTTAACATCAGATGCCGATATGATAATTTCACAGATAAACCACGTATTATCTGTTATCCACGATGAAAGATCAGCATTTTCAGCAGTCGAACCGTCACTCGCAAATGCTTTTGGTACCTGGTCATTAAAGACTATTGATGCAACCTCACCCGAAGCGGCGGTTAAAACATCAATTCCATCTACTACCGAATCCGTTTCAACAAAACCTATTCCACAAATATCACCATTTTCAGTGAAGACATCAAACTTTACTTTTGCTTTTAGATGTATAGTTGTAACGCCTGTTTTAAAGCTAAAATGTAATTTGTCGCTCGTGTGAACTATTGCATGATTCCCAAGCACAGAACCCGTTATACAACTGATAAAACCAGGCTCATCGGCTGTAGACATTTCAGCATCGACAGTACCACCGCCTGCTGTAACAGACCAATGCACTGGATCGGGGTCGGCATTATTAGCGATAGTATTAAAGAAGTCCTGAAACCCCGGAAATACACCAACACCAAGTAATGATTTTTCCTTGTCGGATAGCCCACCGCCGCCAAGACCATCCACGACGGTTTTCACTGCCGCAATATCATCACTCACGTCCGCAGCAGGTGCCCCAATCAGCGTATCCACCCGGTTACGTATCGCCTCCCCGGAGTCCGTGGTGCGATCACCGCTCCCAGCACTTATCTCGAACGCCCGAGTAATCCAATCGAGCAACCCTCCTGTCAAAAAACTCATAACCTACACCCTCCTATGTCTTACCGTTTATTCGTGATTCCAGCCTGTCCAGCCGTCCATCGACATTATCAGTGCGTTCATCATACCGGTCAGTCCACACAGCATGCTTCTTCATATCCTTCATACTGTCTATCAAAGTACCCACGACTACATTCAACCTCACATTGGAAATAATCAACCCCAAGAGGATGATTGGAGTTCCATACCGTACTAACATCACAATATCCACGTTAACCCCCTGAAGCACAAGTAAGTTCGCGTTTTCCGCGTCTATTCAGTGTTTTCATAATAGATCGTGTTTCTACTTGCCATTCCGTGTCGGATTTGTATACCGGATTACGTAATTTTGAGTGGAATTCAATCCCTAACCGTGCTTGTTCTTTTTTAATTCGCAAAAAGGGAAGAAGCTGCCTAAGAAAGCTCTCTGCTGCATCTGCGTTGCATTCCCAAGCCCATCCGTGGTCATGTGCTTCCTTTCGTGCCTTACTTATAATAGAGTTGCCTATTCCTGTAATCCCTGTAATCCAGTTGAGGATGAATTTACTTTTTTCTGATTGGGCGATGGTAACCCGTAAACTTATTGAGGAACCCCATGAACAATTACCCCTACTGATAAGCATTATGCTCCCTTCACCGTCCAGAAAACCGGCAATATAGGAAGCATCAAGCGGATTAATTTCATTACATTTGTGGCCGTGCCTATACCTACCACGCGATGTACACTTATAAGAACAAAACACTTGTTTTGATGGAGGATAATATCTGCTGGATTTGCCAGCAGCGACCTTAAAGGTATTCTTGCATACGGGGCAGTGGTTTTCTTTATACTTTATCATCTTAACCCCCTGAAGAAACAGATAGTTGGTAAGTCCATTCAATTTGGTCTCCGGAAATCACACCTATGGCCGTGAATTTCGACCTGTCCATGAGTATTCCTGCTGCAGCTGCATTAAACAGCCCGTGCTCTGTTATGTCAAACGACCCGCCATACACGCTGGTGGCAACAGTCTTATATATATTCCCTGTCGCCCCCTCTATCTGCGTACCGACATCACGAGCCTCACCAGTGGGTGTCTGTAACGCCGTATCCCCTGCTGCCTCCACATTCGTCCCTGTCCCGCTGTCATGGTACTTAAAGTTGACCCAATCCACCTCAGTACCCTGTAATGAGTCCACGAGGTAGTCCACAAACGCATCTGTGACGACATGGGAGCTGATGACGCCCAAATCCTCCACCGACCCGTCTACACGGAACACACGGGCGCTCAACTGCGCATACAGCGGCACAATACCAAACATCTGTGCCACATACTCCATGAAGAAGTCCCGCATATTCACCACGGCACCCGGATGTTTCCTCCGTAACCACATGATGAGTTTATCCAATATCCGCTTTTTCATAACACCCCCTGTTATAGGCTGATTGGTTTTGATGTATTGTCATCTGCGAGGCTGATATACACCTTGCCATCGCGTTCCACTTTATTCCCACGGTCATACGAGGCTTCCAACGCCTCCCACGCCCCCTGCCAATCCACATCACTCGCGTCCACATCCCGGAACCATACCTCCCATGTGCCGTGTGGATCGCCCAACACCGGATCCCACGCGACAACCACGCTCGACTCATACTCCCCTGTGACGCGGTTCTTGGATATGATTTCCCGCAACTGTAAATTGGATGCGAGGTTCAACGGGCTGGCCACATCCTCTATGGCCTCCTCACCCACGGCAATCTTACCCAGACTCACCTCATCTGGCTCAAACGACGGCAACGTACTGGTTGGCGTATAACTGCCATAGATATCCTCATCGTACTGAACCAGTGTCAGCATCCTCATGAGCTCGTTGGTACGGCTTATCTCCGTGATGCGGTACTTCTTAATGTCCACACCAATAATCCCAATCGCATACGGTTCATACTGTTCTGGTACCTTATCCCACGCTGACCACGTCTCTCCGAAAGTAATTATATCACCGACGATATTTCCCGACGTGATACCGGTTCGTGTTTCAATGCTGCCGTCATTATGGTAAATAGTCAACCGGTAGCTCTCACCTGACACGTCGGCCAATGTCCTGTCCATTGTGAGCTTCGTATGGCCAATAAAGTCCTCTGCTGTCGCTCCCACATTAAGCATAACCCCGTCGAAATACGCCTCACCAATACCCCCCAGCCATACGATTGCCGTGGTCTGGTCGGATGCCGTGGTGAATGTCACAGAGACACGCTGCCACTGATTAAGCAGGCCTGTATCTGCGAATGCCTTACTGAAAGGCGCAACCCCGCTACGAGTCATTGCCCTGATAGTTGCTGTACCCACTAGAACATTGAGCATGTATATCCAACATGACAGGGTGTATTCTGTACTTGGCTCCACGGTAAATGTCTGCTGCCCACCCCCATTATCGTCCGTAGACCGTGTATGCAGGCTATGGGTATCGTACTTGGCCTGGTCAGTGGACTGTCCGTAAACCACATTGGGTGCTGACCATTCTATCCAGTTTGGTAACAATGCTGATTCAAAACTTCCATTCAGCAGGAGATTATGCACTACATTTACAATGCGCCCGCCTTGACCACTCGTCAGTAAGTCGTGCTGCACCTCCACCACATCACCTGCCCGTGCTGCCAGCGCATCCACATCGACTCCGAATGTGATAACGTTATTCAACAGTTCATTGCCTATGAGCATGAAGCGCCCAATAGACCACGCCTGGTCAAACCCCGTGGTGCCATAGAGCGTTATGGTGGCCGGTATTGAAAGCCCCGTGGAAGTGTCCCAGTCCGCCGTCCGTATTGCTATCGTGGTCTTTTGATAATTACGCTCACGATCATAATAATTCACTTCCACCATGTTGACTTTCTGACTCTCCTTCACATACTGCTGGACGAACGTGTTGAGGTGGATATTACCCATCGTAAACACCTGTGTGACATCGGCTGCCTTATCAGCAAACGCATATATCTTCGTACCAACGGGGTACACCATACCGCGCCCCTCACGGCATATACGCAGTATAGCGTCCCATGCGGTCACGAATGCGTCGAACACTATGTTAAGCTCGTAATCCAGTTCTCCCTCTTCATCACCCCCGGTGTATTCCGCCCATTCCCTGAACGACTCATAATCCAACCTGCCCTTGTCTATCCCGCACCCGTAGACCGCCTCTGCATCGGCATTACCTGCCGCGGGGTATGCTGGATGGTCAGGATGCCCTTGTGCGAGGATGTCGTACACCGCCCATGCATGGACGCTGGCATCACCCTCCACCCACATACTGCTGCGCGTATTAAACACCCACACCTTACTTCTCTCCACATCCACCTGCACATCCATGTCACCGCTGATCTGACCAGATGCCAGTGCCTTGATCCCCAACAACGGCTCCCCCGGATACGTAAACCCCGGACTCAATCCTGCATCGACATCTTCAGTACCATAGGTGATGGTGGCTATGTTTATCAGCCGTACGGTAACCGGGGAACTCGCCGTTATCTGCAACTCGTAGGATTCATCGTAGTCGAGGGCCTCTGTTCTTGGTACAGCCTCCAGGGAGATGCTGAACGGCTCCGGCTTGTCCCGTGTTATATGTATGACCCCCTCATCTGTATAGTCCGGTTTGGAGAAGGTGGAGTTGAAATACAGCCACGTTGATGATCCCACTTCCCTATACTGAGCGAATATCAGGGCATCTGCGCTTATTATATCCCCTGCCGGTTGCCCATACAGGCCAAAGGGGAAGTCCAATACAAGCTCGATATTGTGCAGGGCTGTCAGGGAGATGACGGGCCTGGTCCAGTCACCGTCTGCGGGTGTTTTAACCGGATATTCTACTTTTCCGTAATCTGAGCTATTCGGATCGCCCGTCAAGTCCACTTTCGCAACCCAATACTTATCGCCGGGGAAGAAGTTCTTTGCTACGATGTATTCTGTTGGGAAATCTAAATCAAAGTACAGAAAATAGAAATTACCGTCACTTAGTATAGAGCGCCCGTTTGATATACGGTATTCTTGCCCCAAAAGGCTTCCAGTGTGTTCTGACCATATAAGGAGATTCGATACCCCCGCAAAGGTGATATTTGCTACTTTTAGGTTGATTTCCATGAAGTTTATATATAGTACCTGATTCTGCACAAAGTTGCTATACGTTACATCAAACCCCACTATCACAGCCTGCTCCAGTAACCCTGGCCGTGTCTCCCACTCCACATCGTCATGGTACTCCTCGATTGCCCGCCCATTAATGGTTACTTGGTTGTGAAAAGCCGCCGTACCGTGCCATATCTCCCAATACTCCGTGTTGGTGTAGAAAGGAACTAAATCATTCTGGTCATGGGTTTTCTTGCACCGGTATGATGTGCCCGGTACGAATGTATCTGTTCCGGGGATAGTGGACACGACATCGCCTGTGTTGTAAATACGTGGCGGAGTATCACTCCATACCTCGATGTCCTCATCCACATCCACTTTATGCGCTGCCAGCCCGTAAAGCGCATACAACCTCTGCACATCCCCCTTCACAGTGATATACCGGTTCTTCATCACCGGCCTCACCCGCGCCTTACCATAGATGATGGGCATCGCTAAACCATGGGACGCTCTGGGGCTGCTCCTGTGCTGCCAGGCATAGGATTCCGACATAGACTGGGTTTCTTTATCATCCTTCAGCAGGTAGGCTGACACGTTCCCAAACGCGAACGCTACTCCCCATCCCCATTGGCTTATACCGGGCGGCCCAAACTTCCCCACGAAACCCCCGGCTGTTGCTACCAGCCCGGTTATTACTCCCCACGTTTTCCTATCCCCGCCTTCCGGTATGGGCATAACCCTATACTCATCCACCTTCGTAGGCAGTATCTCACCAAGCTGCAATGGGACAATCTCCCCGCCGCACGACACAACACACTCCCCGTCATAATCCATGTACTCAGCCAGCGTCTTCCCGGCCACCCACTCATACTCTTCCGTGGTCGACCCGCCGGTTAGCGGATTAAGTATGTTGGTTATCTTAAACATATCTATAATACCCCGTTATCCTACTTTTCAACCCATCCACCCGCGACATAATCACTCCTGTCATCTTCATCGTATGAATAACTCTGTTACCACCCACAAACACCCCTGCGTGTGTAATGAGTTTCGGATGCATCCGCATCAGTACTACCAACGGCGCGTCACTATCCTCAGGATCATCCACCCTTTCCCATCTTTGCGACCCTATAGCCTCGTCCATCAATGCGCTAATCGCAGCATAGTCGAATGCGCCTGCCGAAAAGTCTGGTATAGCTATCCCACACAGCCTGTACACTTCCATCACCAATCCCCAACAATCCAACCCGGTCTGGACCTTCCGACCCCTATCGACAAACTGCCCTCCAACCAGCCCACTCACCTTAACCATACATCCCTCCACTAATCCCCGGACTTCCGCCATAATTCTGCGTATTATCACGGAGCGCACACGCCCTTAACGTCTTGGGACACGTATCGTACCCTAACCGTATGGTTATGGGGGTACTGGCAGCCTCAGTAAAGAACGGCCTGGCCCCATCCGCCTCCTGAAACACCCTTACACGGGTCTCTTTAACGCGGTGATGCCGCATGGCGAGGAAGAACCCGTCATTGAGTTGCGAACCCTGCACGGTAAACCCTGTATCCTTGTCCAACGTGAACTCACCGGCTGGCTGACCCGTGATGTAGGCGCCAACGCTCTCAAATATATTAGTCACAAGGAGACCGGCACCCGACCGTATTATATTGTAACGTACCCCGGACTCCCCCTCTACACCAAGTTCAAAGGATATCTGATCACTCACAAGTGTTTTCCCACTCGGCTGTACGTATTGGCATAATGCCCCTTCAAATCTGTGCCTGCAAAAACTCGGTACATACCTATCCCGTGGAAACCGCCGACTGAGTAGGCTTGGTGTGCCTATTATGAAGGTAACTGCTTCTGCTGTGACCTCGCAGCTCAATATCTCTGACAGCTCGTCTACAGCGGGCGTGGTCAGGTCGAGATGTGCTGAGTGCACCACCATGAGCCTTACTGTCTGCCCTACAAGCCCGTTGCCCGCCCGTACCTGGGTACGAAGATCGCTCCCCGTAAATGCATCTCCTATTTGTAATCTGTATTCCGGAAACTTACCGCTGGTAGATTCAGTTATGTCGTCCATGGTGAACGATATGGGCTGGTAATTGGCTAAATCAGGTCCGACAGTCGGCCACTGTATCACGCTATTGTTATTGGCAAATCTGAACACACTGCTGGTTCCGAAGGTAATCTCCATCAGCCATATCCACGCCCCACTACTCGCTATCTTATTCTGCTCCAATACAAGGGCAGCATCCATCATACCTCCTCAAGCACAAAGTCCAACATCCAGAATAGGAAATTGACACTGGGGTGCGGTATGTATGTGACGGGTTTCAGGAACCTGACGGTGTAAGTAGTACCATCCTCTGGGTTCGGCCAGGAAAAGCTTGCTGCACCCGCCCTATGGTCATCCTCGAATGTCTTAACAGTATTCTTATTTGCCTTAGACAACCAATCATACTTCACAGTCCATCTCCGCGGTATACGAGTGAACCGTGCCCGTGACGTAACATAGCCCCCTTCCGATTGGCTCCTGATAGCGGGATCGTGTGCCATCGTGGTAGCCATCTCACCACAGACAGGGCTATGGAGTTCTGTCCCGCGCCGCTGTAATACGGGGAATGTATCCATTATGTCTCCCCTCTCAATGCCTGTGCGAAGTTGGGATCGGTATTAACTGCATCCATTACCATGTTGATAACCCATTGCCTGCCATCGAAATGCCGTCCTGTCTCTGTAAGATTCACCGGCTGCCCTTTATTCTCGACGTTGATAGTGACTGGGACAGCTTCTCCACCTCCGGCCATCTTTGCCAGACGTTCCGGCAGTGCCACTTTACCCACTATGTTTTTGAAGTCCCCGACACCTGAACCGTTGCTTGCGGGTGGCGTGCCCAACTCTCCCACTTCAGCGGGTCGCCACGCTGTATCAAGGAACGACCTGACAGCGTTCATAAGGGTGGCCGTACCCTCTGGGCGTTTCTGACCGCCACCGAATATGGCATAGGTCAGGTCTGCTGCTGCTATCTCCGCCACCATACGCTTGAAATTATTAAGTACCCCGCTCCACAGCCCTTTTATGAAGTCCGCAAAACTACTCCCTGTCCGCATAAGATTATCAAAGGCATCTGCCCAATCAGCCTGTATACCCTCCAACATAGTCTGGAATGTTTCCCTGTACGTCACTGCATCCTTCATGGCCGTAAACATAGCCTTCGTAGCCTTATTCCACCACTCCCTGAGATAGCTTATCTGTTTTATGGACTCCTTTACTGACTCTTCAGTACTGGCAGCCATGTTATTCATACCAGCTTTCCACGCCCCTTCCATAGCCTGTACATCTACGGTGATGGAAGGCTCCGTCATGAATATATCCTTGACATCTGTAATGGTCTTGATTATCGACCTAAGCTTATCAAGGGCAGCTTGTAGAGGCGCGGATATCCCATCGGGCAGGGCTGTCCCCAGTCTCTCGAATGCGTCCTCCATCCCAACAGACAACTTACCCATATCCTCTTTCCACTGCTCTCCGATAGTTTCCCATACTGACGATAGATGATCGATTATGACTTTGCCTGTCTCTGCTGCCGTCTTCTCGATTGCCCACGGAAGTTCCCCTGCGAATTCATTGTATGCCTTGCTGAACCGGTCTAACTCAGCTATCTGGCGTTCCGGACTCCAGGGTTCAAGTGCTATCTCGATTGCCTCCGGAGTCCCTATCTGGCGCGCCTTAGCCATCTCACTAAGCCGGGTACTAAACTTATACCATAACCATTGCAACGTCTTGAACTTCTCCTTTGTGCCCGCTATCACTCTGTCCCATGTGGAGAGGAAGGCTTTTTCCATGTCATCCCACAGCCCCTCTTTCTTGAGCATCGCACGTATCATGTAAATTGTTGCAAGAATGACAGTGTACGGCCCTGCCAGTTTCCACCCAATAGCCATTCCTGTCAACGCCATCTTACCCATAGCCGCTGCTAATTGAATAAACTGGTTTGTCAGACCGGTTACCAGGAACAGTAATGGGGGAAATATCAGCACTGTCGCGCTTATTACTGCCACCCATTTCAGCGCCTCAGCAATGGCATCACTGTTTGCCGTTATGTACTCCCTGAGCACCTTGACATGGCCCCTGATGTGGTTGGCGAGTCTTTCAACAGCCGGTGCGAGGGTATTCCCTGCTACAATAGCCACCCTCCGCATTTCCTGCCAGAGCTGCCCCAGCACCTCCAAGAACGCCTTCATCTGCTTTCCAGCCACCCTCTTCGTAGTCCCGCCAGCGTTCTCTATCTCGTTGGCATACTTCCGCAACGCTACCGACCCAAAGTTAAACAACTGTATCTGACCGGCAATCGCCCTGCGCCCAAACAGTACCTCGAACACCATGTTCTTATACTCCTCAGTTGCCCCTTGCAACTGGTCACTTATTTGCCCCATGATGTCGATGAACGGGTTCATCCTACCTGTGGTGTCATATATGTTCACTCCGAGGTCATAGATAAGCCCTGCCATCGCACCCGTAGGTGCCATCAAATTGGTCATGGCACGTCTCAGTACGGTTCCCGCCATACTGCCCTTTATTCCGGCGTTGGCCATAACCCCTAACATAGCGGTGGTTTCTGCGAGTGTGTTATTGGTAAGACGGGCTGTAGACGACGCATACGATAACGCCTGCGCCAGGGTGCGGAATTGTTGATTGGAACTGATAACGGTCTTGGTCAACTGATCAGCGATAGTGCCTATATTGGCAAACTCCAGCCCGAATGCCCGGACAATATCCACCACCCCTTCCACAGTCTGCCCCAACTCCGACCCCATGGCGCGGGAGAGCATGATGGTGTCATTAAACGCCTGCATCTGCTCAGTCACAGTCAAACCGGCTGAACCGAGGAAATAGAATGCCTGGGCGGTCTGGGCAGCCGCCTTATTCCACTTCACTGATGCGTCCAACGCCATCTCCGACATCTGCTCAAATTGCTCAAAGGAGGTTTCCGAAACAGAGGTGGCATGGCGTATGGCCTTGTCGAATCGGCCAAACTCCCTTTCAATGAGAAGCAGGGAACCCGTAGCAACTATACCCATGCGTGTAAACCGCCGCGTGAGCTTACTAATACCGCCCATGGAGCGGCCCATAGCCGTATCCCATTGCGCTGTATTCAGCTTCAGATACCCCAGCACACTACCTACATTAAACACCCTTACCCCCTCCTATGAACTTCAGCATATCCCACATAGCCGCTGATTTATGCCTTTTACTTTCCTCTTTGGTCTGTTCAAGTTCTAATG
>SDBT01009829.1_pt1 | contig 15486 bp, 11 predicted proteins | sample 2277101 | NCBI WGS metagenome assembly SDBT01 (sample SAMN10404973, study PRJNA504765) | marine sediment metagenome | isolation source: marine sediment core GS10_PC15, 103 cmbsf | place: Arctic Ocean: Southern Knipovich Ridge | collected 2010 | reverse complement strand
TACGAGGACCGGGAGAAAGCTAAGTCTTCTTTCTCGGCCCAGCTTCGTGCACAGGGTGAGGACTTCTTTACCTTTGAGACTCTTCTCCGAGCCGGTGATCTTATCGGAGAAGACCTCACCCTCTTAGCCAAGACCCCCACAGTCATCCAACCTATCACACCTCAGGAAGCACGCGCCACCATAGACGACGCCAAGAGTGGTGTCCCTATCTGGCGTCGTGCCATATCCAAGGCTGCTGCCGGTGCTGAGTGGTGGAACCAGAATATCGTTGAGCCCACTGTCGCTGTTTCCCTCGCTACTGCCGCCGGGTTCATCCCGGGCGAACAACCCATCGAGCGACGTATAGAAGAGGCCCAGCAACGTATAGAGGCCGACCAATCCAAAGAGCTTGAAGGTAATCGGTGGTCCCGCTATGTGGATGCCGCCAGTGAAGCCTACCGAGAGACCGATACCCCATGGGGCGTCAAGGGGACTATGGAACTTGTCCTCGATCCCCTCAACCTAATCGGTATGGGTATCCCCGGTAAGGCTATAAAGTTGGCGCCGGCCTTGAAGCCTATCCTCATCCCCCTCCATGTCCTTGACCGTGCTCCTGATGTGGTGGTACGTAAGATCATCAGTGGTGCTGCGGCCGGGGTAGGTAAGGTAACCGGCCTCAACGTCATCAAGGCCCCTCATCTCACCTCCCAGGTGAAACGTACCGCTCAGGCTGTACACGCGACGGTCTCGGGTGCATTCACGCCTCAGCAGTTCGCTGCTGGCCTAGCATCTGATACAGCCCAGGTATTGGGTCGAGACATGAACAAGCTGTCCCAGGCCGGTCCTGGTACTCTTCGTAATATCCTTAACCACATAGAGACTTCATTCCCCCAAACCGTGGCGGGAGAAAATGCCTGGGCTAAGTGGTTGGATGACGTTCACTCTCTTCCCCCGGCTGCCGCTACGGCCAAGATCACCGCGATGACCAGAGACTTGGAGTTAAAGGCCCTGGTACGAGGTGGGACCAAGCTTAGTGGTGAGGTAGTGGAGGGGGACCTAAGACAGCGCCGCGTGAAGACCATCGGAGGTTTCCTAGAGAAGCTACAGATCGATGAGCGAATCGCCACAGGAGTTGCTGAGGGAATCGACAACCAAATCTTTCTCTACTGGGATACTATCTGGCTGCGTAAGATCGAGCCTACTATAGTCCGCCCATGGGCCGTAGCCAACCTCGCCTTCTCCGGATTCTTCGTCATGAACGTCGTAGAGGACGTTGTCATGGCTACCCTAGGAATGGGGGGCCTGGGACGCAAGGGGTTCACCGACGCCGATTTTGCACTCATTACCCGCGGTCTTCCCGGTGTTCCCAACCTCAGCAACGCTGGATCAAAGACCAAGATACTCATGGATACCGGTCCTAAGATATTTGACGAGGCAGCTACGTCCAATAGTTCCCCCCTGAGTAAGGCTGTGAACTTTTTCAAACTTCCCATCACCTGGTCCAATGATGTGGGTCTAGCGATTCGTCGCTCAGCATGGACTAACCGTTACTATAAGGAATTTGACAGTGTTCTCATAGAACGCGGTCTAGGCATGGAGGAGATCAATGCCATGCGAGACTTCATTCAGGGGGAACTACCCCAGAGCCTAGAGCATCTCCGCGAAGAAATTGGCGGTAAGGTGTGGGCTACGGTGACTACCGGTAATCCCCAGGACATCGCTGATTTGAAACGAGCATTCACCTCCAACGCTATCATTCAGAAAGCGCAGGTTGATGTCCTCCTGAAGCATCCTGATCTCCCTGTCGACGTGCGTCGTGCGTATCAGCAGGTCATTAAGGATAACCCCATAACGTCCAGCAATATGGCCGAGGTAATGCAGAAGGCTCGTGCCGAACTCATGGAGTGGCACAAGTTCACGGCCGAGGGTATCCGAGACCAGTACTCCCAACTCGTATCCAAGTTGAAGGTTCGTGCCCCTAATACCGCCGCTGAAGCCACGGGTCTATTGGCATCATTCCAGACGGCCTTCGATACCCTTACTCAGCTTCCCCGAGAGATTCAAGCCCACGCCAAGTGGAGGGCTTCTCTGGTGGACAAAGTTGATCGTCAGAAAATCCTCGACGAGTCCCTAGAGGTAATCACCACTGAGATAAGCAAGGCCCGTCAACAGACCACTGAAGCTCTTGATCTCGCACGTCCTTCTATCGAGAAACTCCTCGTAGGTCTCTCAGATGAGCCTGTCCGAAAGGAAGCCATTCGTCAGTCTGTCGATGAAATGTTTGATGGATACCGAGAGATCAGCGAGAACCTTGATCGCACGTGGAAAGAATACCGCTCTGCTAAGGACGCTCATTTCCTCGCCACTATTCCCGAGGAGAGGGGTGATTCGTTCTGGGCTGTATTGGAGACCATAGGTGAGGAGGCTTGGGACAGTGAGTACATATTCAGGGCTGATGCTGCGAATCGTATTCGCGGGGGCTGGCAGCACATAACCGACTCTTTACCTGTCAACCTAGTACCGCAAGATCGTCAGTTCATGAAGAATAACCTTGACGCCATGATCAATGACGCTGAGGACAAGATCAATAAGATGGCTATCCTTCGAGAGAAGGACCTACTCAAGTTAGAGACGGCTGGTCCCCGTTTCCAAACCCAGATAGAGGATCGCATTCAGAAGACCAGTGATCGGATTATCATTGCTGACGCTCAGCAGAAGGCTCTAATGGAGCGCCTGGAGACCATCGCTCCTCTGGGAGAGTTGCCTCGTTCTGGGCCCAAAGAACTCCAGCCCTACAACGACGCCATAGCCACTATCGACATCTCTATAGCCCAGGCCACCGAGGCCGGACTTGATCCCAGCACCATAGCCAAACTGGAGGCTGACAAAGCCGAACACCTGGCTAAGAGGGAGGAGACGTTCCAAGGCCTGATCCCTCCGTCGGCTCGTAAAGAGTGGGATACCCTACAGTCTACACGTCAAGAGTTGATAGGTGATCCCCTTCGTGGTCCTGAAATTATCGAGAACAACGAAGCTATTTCTCGGTTTCGTCAGAAACTTGAGACCGGCGCCGGAGAGGTTGAGATGCACCGGGTAGCTCAGGGTAACACCGCTACCATCAATCGTCTTGCCTCCCGCATAGTATCCGAGAATGGAGATACCAGCACCATTGAAGCCGTGACGCGTCAGGTTGAGGAACTCGCTGGTCTGGGTGATCGAGAAGCCCTGGCTTTCGAGCAAGGTCTCGATGCCCCGTCGGCCCGGTTCTCAGACATCGACATCGTACAGGAGGTCATTGATCGCCCGGTGGTTGCTAAGTGGCGCTCCCGGAAAGAAGGTATATCTAAGAAGGCTTCCAAGGACGCCGTCGCCCGTACCGTCGCTGATGGTGGGTCCACTACCAACCTCGCCGGCCAGAATATCGTTGCCATGGCTGAGAAGGGAGACGCTCCTAGGTTCCTGGTATCTGCCTACCCCGACCAGGTTGTAGTACTCCCATGGGATGCCTCTGATATAGGGGGTATGGAGCTTCGTATCCAACAGTTCACTGATGACAACTTGGACCTTCTCAAAAAGAGAGATCATTATGTGGGCACCTGGCACGACACCACAAAAAATGAACTAGTCCTCGACGTCACTGTTGGAGTCGACTCCCAAGCCAATGCTAGTCGCCTGGCAACCCATCACCAACAGGATGCAATCTTCGACGTCACACGTCCGGTAGGTAATCGGGTTGTAGAGACCCAGAATATCGTCGAGCCTTTCGTATCAGATCGAGACCTAGTTACCGATCAACTCTATGCCCGAATCATCGAATTACAGCAGGGTGACATCCTGGACAGTATGGGTCGCTCCACTCTGACCCGTATACAGGCCGGAGATATCTTCCCTACAGAAACCCTGGACACTCTCATTGAGGCTGGGTTCGTTGAGCCCAACCCTACTAAGTTCGCCAATGGTAAGGTCCGGGCTACTATCACTGACGCCGGTATTGAGGCTCAGACTTCGACTAAGGTTCAGCGATCCATCGACGACGTGATGCAGAATCGTCCGGCTCCCACTAAGGAACTAGACAACGTCATCGACGAGAAGATGGAATCACTGGGGGAGATCAATGATGAAATGCTACGTCTATGGGATAATCCCCCACTCAAGATTGAACAGGAAAAAGAGGTAGCCACCTATCTCAACAAGGTTACCCGGTACATGCAGGGTCGGCCTCAGGTTATGTCTGAGTTCAAGGTCGCCCGCCAGGAGGCTTCCAAGCGTGCCACCGTGGAGTACAACCGGTGGTTCACCAACTACGACGATAGGTCCTCCCTGGACTACGTCATGCAGCGCTTCATGCCCTTCTGGATGTACGAGAGCCGTCGCTGGCCTCGTCTGGCCTCTCTGGCAGCTAAGCGCCCTGTCCTGGCAAAGAATCTAGCCCTAATAGGAGGTGACTGGGACTATGGCTACACTCCCACCGTATTCGGAAATGAGTTCAACCCGTTTAAGGGAACTGGTGCGGGTGCTGTGCGACGGACCCTTGCTCGGGACTTCCCCGAGTACAACGAAGGGAATCTGGGAAAGATTGAGCAGGGCCTCGACTGGTTCGCCCGAGGTGCCTTTTACTTCAACCCTCTGATCACGTCAACGATCAATATAGCGCAGGGGGAAGCAGGGGCCATCTCTCCCCCTCCCATAAGTCTGATTCTTAACTCTATGGTGGCTGCCGGGGTGGATTTGCCTGCTCCACTCCATAACCTTGCCTTCGATAGCCGGTATACCCAGTTCGTGATTGATACGGTGATCGCTGACAACTACAAGCGTAATCCGACGGAGGTACGTAGCCTAGCTGAGAACGGTGATCGAGAGGCAGTCGCCCAACTATACGCTGCGGAAAAAGAAGCCGCCTTCCGACAGATTGTCCTTACCCAGACCTCCGTCCTCCGGTACCGTCCCGACGCCAAGCGCGAATTCGGGGAGAACATGCAGGAGGCTATTGAGCGTATCGTAGGTATCCCTCAGCCCATGCTCTTAGAGCTTCGTAAGCTGGGTATCAGCTACTCCGAGATTGTGGCAGTCTCCGGCGCCCAGCGTCAGGCTATCCTAGATGCTGTCCCTGAAGCCGAGGTATGGCTGGGTGCGTCTCTATCTCTCAAGCCTCTGGCTGAGCAGAAAGCGTCCCGCGCTGTGGGAGACTTCTGGCGTGCTGTGGAAGTTAACCGGGATTCCAATCTGGTACTACAACAGGACAACAGTGATGATTGGGTGAATGGTAAGATATCAGGTCCGGCGGCCCTAGATGAGCGCTCGGCGCTTGCCCGGGAACGAGGGGCTATATTCGATTCCCTGCATGCTCTTCCAGAATTCAACGAGGTGCCCGTCACCATGGAGGAGAGGCAGACCTATCTCACACGATTCGGAAAGCCCTCTCCCATGATCTCTCCCGTTGATGAGGCCTTAGAACAGTACTTCTCGATCACGGCTGAGCAGTTCCTCGACAAGCGCACTGGAGACATTAATTGGGGTGATTACTTCGATGCCCAGAAGCAACTCATAGATGGATACGATGAGCCGATACGCTCCATAGTGGAGCAGGAGATTCGTCGAGCCGAGACCATTCTGGATCGCACACTGGAGACCTACTCCCTTCTGCTTCGGCAGTATTACGGAGTCCGGTCCACGGTCATCGATCAAATGGAGTTGGCTAACCCGGAGATCACAGTGGTCTACGCAGACTTCCGTCGCTTGATGAACTTCGCTCAGAAGGCCAATACTGAGCAAGAGCGCCGAGAACTTACAGTCCAGGCCACTACCCTCCTGGCGTTCAATCCCGATCTGTCCATGGCTGAGGCTGTCATACGACAGACCCGCAAGAGACTACGAGAGGAAGACGCTAACATGGAACGAGCCTACCAGCTATTTATAGCCCGACCCGGATCACCCACTTCACCTGCAACAGGCACCATACGTCGACAGTTGCCGAGTCGGCCCACCCGCCAACAGGTACGGAGGTAGCGTTATTATACTTTAGGCCCTTTAGGTATAGAGGAGACAACATCTTCTATACTTAGGTACAATAAGATTGAATTCGATAAGGAGTCATCATGCCAGAAGATACCAGTGGTGAGAATACCGAACCGAAGACCTTTACACAGGAAGAGGTTGATGCGATCCGCGCCGAGGGCGTAGCAACTGGACAGAAGGAGTCTCACTCCCATTTCCAGTCCGTCTTCGACAAGGAAATAGCGAAAGTCAAGACCGAGTCTTTGGAAGAGAGCGGACGACTGAATACCTCGATCCGAGAAATGCGTGCAGCCAGCCTAGAGAACCTTCCCGAGGGTGAGCGCAGCCTGGCGATGATCAAGGAAATGTACGAGGAACATTTGAAGCCTGCGCCGGCTTCCAGTGCTTCCGACAAGCTTGACCTACCAGGCCCACCCAACCAGGGAGATAGCCAGCAGGCGATGCAGAACGCCATCAACGAATCCCTCAAAGACCTGGGATTAGACACGAGCAAGATCAACTGGGGTGAGGGCAACGATCCTGCCGCCTCCATGAAGACCTTCCTTGGCAGTGTAGTCGAACAAGTCAAAGAGGGAGCCAAGTCCGAATCCAGTTCTTCCGGCGACAAGTCTGGAGATAAGGAAGGGGACGAAAAAGAATCCCAGAAACATATTGACACCAGTAGGGGCACCGGGGATGCTCAAGACATCACTCAACGTGACCCCCAGAGCCTCGTCGCCCAGGATGAGTGGAAACCCATCCGGGGGATGATGGATTCATAGGAGCACATCGTGGCACTCACAATCGCAGAAATGGCTGCCGGAATGAAAGACAAGGTTATGGGAGGCATCCTGTTGCAGTACGCACGGGGTTCCATGCTGTTCCAGAAGCTGACCTTCGAGACTACCGACAGCTTCACCATCAAGCAGTGGCAGAATAAATCGGTTACCGACGCGATCTTCCGCGACATCGGTGAACCCTACTCCGAGACCAAAGACAACTTCTCCGAAATCCTAGACGGTATCTCCCTCATGGGTGGACAGATCGACGTAGACCGGGCAATGAAACTCCCGGGCCAACGCGAGATCGACGCTTGGAGTGAGAACCTTCTGTTGCAGTCCAAGCGTTACCAGTACGCGATGACTGACAGCTTCATCAACGGAGACAAGTCGGTCAACGCCAAGTCCTTCGACGGCATCAAGAAACGGGTCGAGGCTGAACTCACCGCTGGTGGGGTAGGTTCCGACCAGGTGATTGCGGCCGCCGGACTGGACGTCAGTGCCTCAAGCAACAACCGTATGGTCTTCTTGGATGACATGGAACAAGCCATCTACGAAGTTGACGAGGGCAAGGTCGACTTGATCATCACCTCCAAGAAAGGCCTCTTCGGTCTTAACCGGGTGGCCCGTCGGGAGAGTCTCTACGATCAGACTAAGGACCAGTTTGATCGCAACATCGACCTTTACCGGGGTATCCAGGTAATCGAGGCCGGTACCAAGGGTGACCAGACCACGCAGATCATCACCTCCACAGAGACTAACGCCGGAGCGTCCACAGGTGGAACCGCGACCTCCTACTACTTCGTCCGGTTCGACAAGCAGCACGTCCAGGGATGGCAGATGCACGAGCCGAAGCGCATCTACGACGACATCATCAACGATGGCGTCACCCACCGTACCGTGTTCGAGTGGCCCGTGGGGCTCTCCAAGTTCCACATCAAGTCCGTCGTTCGGCTGCGCGGTGTCATCCCTATCTAAAGGTTAGGGATTAAAAATCCATGCACTTTCGTGACTAAACGAGGTGAGGGACGTGCCTCTACAGGATAAGCAACCCCCTCACCTCCTACACCAAACAGGAGGCTATCATGCCCCGAGATTCTGATAAGATCGTGAGGGTTGGCACCGACAGTGACCTTACGGCAACCGAAACCCTGGCATTCACTCTAGAGGGAGGCTCTTACTTCACGCGGCCGTTCACTCTGCGTGCATTGATTCCTTCCCAGGCCGGTACCACTCCGACCCTGAAGGTGACCGTTCAAACCCTCACCGACGGCGAGGAGATTGAGGTGACACACACCGAGAACTTCGATGACGCGACCACCTATCCGGCCGAGCTTGTCCTCCCCCTCCCGCCCTCTGTCGACACTGCCTGGCAGGTCGTACTGACGGTAGGTGGTACCACTCCTGACTTCGGCGCTGTTGAAGTTTGGATCGATGGGCCCGAAAAATCCAACGTCCCCGCTGCGTAAACAGGTACGGGAATTCAGCAACCCAATCTAATAAAGGAAACAGAACACCATGAACCTCGTAAGAGATTTGATCAACGCCGTGGCCGGGGTCGCCAGCGCGGGGAAAGTTCTCTCCCTCAACACGTCCAAAGAGACCAATCACGTCGTGCAAGCGCGGCAGGTGGACTTTGTAGAGAACGCTACCAACACCAGCCACGTGGGAACTTTCAAGATTCCCGCCGGTGCCGTCATCGTCGACATCATAGTGCAGAACGACATCCTCTGGACTGCGACCTCTGCATCCCTGATCGTCGGTGACGTCGGAGACCCGGATGGTTTCTATACCGCCGTGGACCTCAAAGCCACTGACCTGGCCGCCAACGAAAGCGTTGGTCTCGGCTTCGCGGGTGGCGTCGAAGGCGCCTACTCGACTGGCTCCCTCACCCACTGGAAGAACCTGTACAGTTCGAGCGCCCGGGTGATCACCGCCACTATTACCGTGGGCACTCCGGCCACCACCGTTGGCCGTACCTCGGTGACCGTGGTCTACGTCCTGCCGACTGCTGTCACGCCCGTGGTCTCGGGTAGCTAAAATGAGTAGAGACCCACTAGAAAGATCACGATCTGAGGCGGGAGAACTCTCTCCCCACATCAACGCCACCCGTATTGACAAGGGTGGTGTGGAGATTAGCTCCAGTGCCGCTGAGCTTAACGTGCTCGACGGCATCGCCGCTGGTCTAACAGCCGCAGAGATTAGCATCCTGGATGGCGTCACTGCCACCGCTGCGGAACTGAACAAGACCGACGGTGTAGTCGGAGGCATCGTGGAAAGCCAGGAAGTGTTCTTCACTGAGAATGCTACCAACGACGTCCATACCGGGAACTTTACGATCCCGGCAGGTGCCACCATCATCGACATCACCGTGCACGCCGTTGCACTGTGGACCGCCACCTCTGCTTCCTTGGAAGTCGGTGTGGTGTCCGATGACCCCGACGGCTTCTTCACCGCCGTAGACTTGAAGGCCACCGACCTTCTAGCCGGTGAGAGCATCAACTTGGGTAAAACAGGTGGAGTACACGGGGCCTACTTGATCACTGATGAGTGGGAGCATCTCTACAATGTTGCCTCACGGGTGGTTCGCGCCACCATCGCTGTCGGTACCCCGGCCACCACGGCTGGACGCACACGGGTCGTCGTGACCTACGTCATACCGACGTCCGTTGCAGCCACCGCATCAGGCCCATAAGCAACTCTAGGGAGGGGGAGCAATCCCCCTCTCTTCCCTTGAGGTATACATCTCAATGGCTAATCCAGTCCCTCTACCTCCCGGTCACCTCGTCTTCGGGCGCCTACGTAAACTACGTTCCCTCACCCCCATGGACGGATCACTGGGACCTCCCGACATCATATGTGCTGCGGCCGTTGCCGTCGGGGTAGCCGGTGCTGCCAGCCCCAACCGTCTCACTGTTAACATCACGGCTGTAATAGCTTAATACTGAGTCATCATTCCCCACTATGAAGCTGAACATTAAGTACAACCTCAAGGTCTACACAGCCGACGGTAAGCTGAAGCGTGAACTCCAAACCCCTGGACACTCATTCGTCCGGGGGTTTCTTGAGATATTGTACGCGCAGATGGTGAACACCACTTTCGCTGTGAAGGACACAGGAGGCGTTTCCCAGGATGTTGTGGGCCCTGACGCCGATATCCTCGACATCACTGCCTCCGGTAACGCTAAGGGCCTCGTGGTGGGCGGGGGCAATACGGCTGTCGCCATTAGCGACTTCAATATGGCGAACATTGCGGGGGTGGGTACCGGTACCAACCAGTTCACCCACGGCACACAGACCTACGTCGCTCCCACGGTCACGGGTGAGACATCCCAGTTCTCGATCCTTCGGTCCTTCACCAACGGCAGTGGTAGCGCTATCCTTGTCAAAGAGGTTGGTCTCATGGGGGACGGGTCCAACGTATCCCACGACTTCCTCCTGGTGCGCGAGGTATTAGACTCTGTGGTCACGGTAGAAGACACCGAAGTCCTCAACCTCACGGCTGTAATACAAATAGCCTCCGGCGCCGACGGAACCACCATTTCTGCCGACATGTTCATCAAGACCGCCGATGAGACGGTCAACAACTCTAACACCCTGCAAGACGACGACCACTTGTCCTTCTCCGTTGTCGCCAATGAACGTCTCCTGATAGAATGTCATTTCGACTACGAGTCCGGTACCACGCCTGACATCAAGTGGGGGATCACTCTACCCTCGGGAGCTACGGCTCAATGGAATGACTCGGTGGGCCTACAGGTCCCTAAGAGTGAGTCCGGTACCTTCGCTCCCAACAACACGTCCCCTACAACTAGACTGGTCGCACACCTCACGTTCTTCGTTAAGATAGGTGCCAACGCCGGGACGTTCCAGATTCAATGGGCTCAGAATACCGCCGACGTCAGCAATACAGTCATGAAAGCCGGATCATACATGGTGGTACATAGACAGTAATGCCAGTAGTAATAAAGACAGCCGACGAGACCATGACAAACGACTCCACTTTCCAGGACGACAACCACCTATTTTTCACCGTGCTTGCCAACCAGTCCTGGGCGTTTGAGTTGTTCATCTTGTACTTCGCCCACGCCACCCCTGATATGAAGCTCCAGATCACTGGACCCTCAGGGGCCACGGCTTCATGGAAAGACGTTGGAACATTGGACGATGAGGTAAGTATAACCCTCAGCGACAGCTTCTTGCTGAGCGGTAACAGCGCCTTACGTATCGTTTGTTACCGAGGTATCTTTCAGACCTCCTCGACGGCAGGTACATTCCAGATACAGTGGGCTCAAAATACGTCCAACGCTAACGCTACCACTATGAAGGCCGGCTCCTACATCATCGCCCACGAGATAGGCGGGGCCACTCTGACTGGCGGCATCATCATCAAGACCAACGATGAGGTGCTCCAGTCGTCCACTACTTATCAGGGAGACAATGAGCTTCACTTCGCCATCGCCGCCAATGTCTCCACCGTGTTCACGCTTCACATCCTGTGGGACTCAGGCACCACCCCAGACATGAAGTTCAAACTCTTCGGTCCGTCTGGCACTTCCATACACTGGCAAGAACGCAACTCCGTACCTAGTTACAATGACGAAACCGATGAGCGCCTGGAAGCTGGAGCCGGTGCGGTGAGGTTACGAGCTATTATTGGTATAATTGTAAATGGAGCCACTGCGGGAGAATTCTTTCTGAAGTGGGCACAAATTACATCCACCGCTTCCGATACCAAGGTACTTGAGGGATCAACCCTGCACTACCACACTCCATAGGAGTCCATCATGGTTGCACTCACTACAGCACTAGCTCGAACACAACTGTCCAAGGACATGAGCGATCACTTCGCCTCAGTATCCACGTCCTCGGGCTCTACCACTGTGACCAACGACACCCTGCTCACCAACTTCGATGACGACATCTTCGTCTCAAAGTACGACACCTTCATCTACGCTGTAAATGGAGACAATGCTGGGGCCTGGCGCCGGGTCACCTCCAAGTCCAGTGGCGCCCTCACTCATACCGCCTTCGACAACACCATGGCTTCCGGCGTGACCTACGAGATTCATCGCATCGGCAACCCCGATGAGAAGGATGTGGCGATTACTCGGGCCCTGAACCTGATGAACGGGGTGATCCTCTTCAAGAAAGCCTTCTCTGACCTGACCATGGTAGCCAACCAGTTCGACTATAGCATGCCCGCCGGGTTCTGGCGGGACCAACCTCGGCAGATTCACTTGGTATCTAACAGTGATGACGAGATCACCCAAGAACTTTTCAACTGGACCCCACGGATCGACTCCGGGGGGACCAACGACATCCACTTCTACTCCCGGGTCACGGCCGGAGATACGGTACGGGTATGGGGACATAAAGTGGTTGCCATCACCGACCTGGTCGACGGTGAACCCGAGGCTCTACTTCTCTCAGCTAGGGCCGCGATACTCCTATACACCGACGTCATAGCCAAAGCCCCTCAGGAGCAGGTTGCCCGGTGGACCACTATTCTTCAGGTGGCAAGCGCTTCATACGCAGCCCTCCTGAACAGCTTCCGTCCTATTGGAATACCCCTCACGGCTCTAAAGCCCGGCATGGAGACTGGTCGACGTGACATCGACTTCGGAGTGTAATGACTACTAGACGAGATTGGGACCTAAAGATAACCCAGAACAGCATCGAGCATAAGCTGCGTCTTCTGGTAGCTGAGGGTAAGAAGGCCTGGCAGGTTGCCGAGGCTCCTCCTCAACCCCAGATAGCCGACGCTGCTGCTAGCCGAGCCGGATTCTCCCCTGAGAGAGACCTTCCCTTTATCATGGAGGACTGGTCGTGGGGAGTCGGCCTGGATCGCTTCGGCTCGTCCAATGAGAGGGCTCAAGTCTTCCGCTACTCCGATGGGTTCGGGATCGACACTACTCAGTCGGGGTCAGTTCTTCATGGTCCACTAGCTGAGTCCATGGGCTCTACCTCATCGGGTCAAACCCCTATCCAGTTCATGCTCTACAACGATGAGGTCTACATCCTCACGACCAACAAACTGTACAGCATAACCTCCGGTGGCACCCTAACCGAGCGTGTGGACTACGGCTCCGTCGTGTGTAAGCGCATGGCCGAGTTCGCGGGAGTCCTCTATATCGCCACCGATGAGTCCGGCGCTTACCGTACCTGGGATGGGTCATCCGCGGCCAGCCTATCGGTCACTGGGGGGGCCTCTTTCTTCCTAGCCGTCCAGGGCAGTAGCACCCCCATCTTGATCCGCGTATACCCGGATGCTACTACTACGAACGTTAACAAAATCAGCACCAACCCAGACCCATCCGACGTAGCCCAGTGGGAGGTGACCGGTGGTGACATCGGTAACGGCAACACTATTAACAGCTTGTTCACTATCTCGGGCTTCGTCTTCGCTGCCACTGAGTCCACGATCTACCTGCTGGCTGCTGACTCGGCCGGGGCTACCGTTCCCATCGAACTAGACAAGCGCATGGGCACTCGTAAATCAACTAACGCTTTCTCTATCTTCGCTGAATCGGGCTCCGATGCCTGGCTGAGTGACGGGGACGACATCTTCCGTATCGTGGCCGAGGGATTTGAGACCTACGACATACGAGCCGACGGTCCCTTCCGGTCCTTCGATGGTAAACCCATCAACTCTGCTATCTCGGGCACCGTCAAGTCTATGTCCCAGGACATCGATGCCATATACATCTGCGTGGATCGGGGCTCCGATATCTACGTCTATAAAGGGGTGGAGCAGTCCCGTGGCACCTACGCCTGGACACCCTTCGTCAAGTACACTGGAACCAATGCGGCCAGTGGGGTATTCAAGACTACCGGACAGTCCGATCCCTTCCTCTACGTTGGCAATACCCTGGAGATACTCCGCTACCAGACCCGTAGCTGGACCACCTACACGCCCACCTGGGAACTAGAGACCCCTCAGTTCACGGCCACCCTAGAGACCTGGGATAAGATATGGTTCGGCATCCAGGCCTTCCTCAAGCTGTCCGGCGCCACGGCCAAGGTCGAGGTGGCCTACAAGCTGAACAACGCTTCCGGGTATACTGACTTCGATGACGCCACATCCGGTAATAACGACATGACGTCCGATGAATTCAACGAACTGAAATTGGCTGCTCCCATCAGCGGCAAGAAGGTCCGCCTCAAGTTCACGGGTACCAACAGTACCACCTCGCACTTCGCTAACCTGCGCTCCTTCAACCTGAGTGGTATCCTACGTCCGGTGCGCAAGGCCGTATTCGACTTCACCGTCGTGGCTGATACGGTCACCGAGGTTACGTTCCTCAACCTTCTACGCACAGACAATACCAAACTGTTCACCATTAAGGACCGATTCGATGTGGATCGTTCGGCCTTCATGCTGCCCGGGTTCCCCATAGAGCAGGAACTCTTCGACGAGGCTCGTAAGGAACCCGTACGCACGTACCGCATAGTAGCGCAAGAGGTGTCCTAGAGTAGCCCTCCCCCTCCCGTCCCTGCTATAATCTGATTGAGGTATATAACTCATGGCTGAAGTAATCAACATCGCTGTAGATCAGAAGCTCGTGGCTGTTGCCCTGACTCCCGAGGCCCTTACGGCTCGGGACGTACAAGGCACCTCGATCTTCGTACGCCCCATCGCCGGTCAATCCGGGACTGTGTCCGTCGCCGACAGCAACGACACTAGCAAGCTCATTCCAATTCCCTCAGGGGGAATTACTCTACCTATCGGCGATCCCCGCCTCGTCTTCATTGACGTCTCTGTTAGTGGAGAAGGCGCTGACTGGATGTGCATCTAATGTCGGCTGATCAAATTGTAGGTGGTGGTGATGGTGAGGTCGGCGCTGCTGCTGCCGCCGCAGGTATAGGGGTCGACGGGGTTACAGATTATACCGGTCAATTCGATTTGTCTACCCTGGCCGGTTATCTGTTCGGACAACACAGTGAGGTTAACATTCTATTCGTTATTCCCGAGGCTTTGGCCTCTATTAGCGATGATAATGCAGCCATACTGGTTACCCTACAGAAACATGCTCACGTTGATACCATAGTTCAGACCGATGCCCTAGATGTTCCAGACTTTGCCCAATACAACATGATTGTCTGTGGTTCTGATTCCGATACGGCGTGGACCACGTCCAATTTGGCCCATGTGAAGCAGTACGAAGGTACTGTCCTATGCGTAGATGCCACTGTGGCCGCCTTCCTTCTTATGGGCGTCGACGGCGGTGACGCTGCCAGCAAAACAGCCCTAGTCGCTATCACCGAGATTGAGGGTAATGACCTGGGCATAGGTCACGGTGCCGTCGTGGGTCTAGCGGCCGGTGCCAATACGATCTCCGCTTCGGCCACCTACAATACCATTGATATGTCCGACGCGGATATTACCGAGACTTTCTTTGGTACTGAATCCGTAGCCGACAACACTGATGTCCTCCTGGCTGTGGTATGGAAGCGCCAGGGTGATGGCACTAGGGGTATCGACTCAGACGGACTTGAGTTTCCCGGTACTCGGTGGTTCTATGGTTGTGCGTTCAGCGCTAATCTCCTAAATACACTCGGAGAAGCTGTCCTCCAACTGATCATACACATGGCCCTCCAAGCCTCCACTGAAGCGGCGCTAGAGATTTCCGGCGACGTGGGTGACCTTGAAACCAAGATATTCGGTAACCAGGCTAACCAGTTCAACAACGGCAACCCCATGGTGGAGTCATTCGCCGGCCGTAACAGTAAT
>SDBT01009828.1_pt1 | contig 15486 bp, 35 predicted proteins | sample 2277101 | NCBI WGS metagenome assembly SDBT01 (sample SAMN10404973, study PRJNA504765) | marine sediment metagenome | isolation source: marine sediment core GS10_PC15, 103 cmbsf | place: Arctic Ocean: Southern Knipovich Ridge | collected 2010 | reverse complement strand
CTCTTGACCCCACGAATGTCCATACTGAGCCTCAACCGGAATTGATATTGTGTGCTTTCCGATTGTGAGTTCAGAAGCAAGCAGCTCTAGTACCATCGGGATCACTTTCTTCCTTGAACCCTCATCATACTGGACCAAGATCGAGTCGTGGTTTTGGTGTAGTAGCTCCAATCCCCACTTGCCTGGGAGTACCATCGCGTTGTATACCCGAAGCATACCACCGTTGATGTAATCAACCGACGTTGCCTGCGGCACGTATGCAGTAGCTTCCTTGAACATTGAGTCTCCCCATCGATCAAAGAAGGTTCTCTTCCTTCCGTATGGTGTAACCATTGTACGATTGTCATTCGCGAGTGTAGCTTCGATTGCATCCCACCAAGATGGCATGAATGAGAAACGCCTGATCCAATACTCCCCAGCTAGCTTCATTTGAGTCTTTGTAACCGTGATGCCAGTATCATCTGCCTCTGCATTGACTGTTATTGCGGCTTGATACGGACCCATACGGTAGGCCGAAGCGTGATTGATCTTCTTCCCTAAGAACCGCAGTTTATATGCACCTGTTGGATTAGATTCCGCAAACTCTGCCCACTGCTCGTACCGCACTTCTTCGCCGAACGCTTTGGAAATGGCACACGCAGTGATTATGTGGAAGTCTTCTCCTTCCTGATGGATACGCATCATCTCAGGCTCGTTAGCCAAGTGAGAATAGATCCACGATTCGCCACGATTCAAGTCGAACTCTGCCATCTCCTTGCCGGGATCGGCTATGAACATCTGTCGTAGCTCCTGAGGAATCGTTTGCATATTACAACCTGTATCCCACAACGTCTTGGATGAGCTAAACCGAAAGGTCTCAGCACCAGCTACTGAAAGTGTGCAACGCATCCTACCATCGTCGTCTATTGTAATGTCGATGTAAGACGAGATCCTCTTTCGGATGCTACGGATCTTCAGGATAAGCATTAACGCCATGTAGGCACGCAACCACTTGAACTTGGCTACTTCTGTTGCTGCCATCTTGTGCTTACTTGCAGCCATCGCCATCAACGAACGAAGAGCATCCTCATTAGTCGTTATCCTCTTGTCCTTATATCGAGGAGGCAAAGCCAATTCGCGATAGAGGAAGTCTTTCATTTGCTTAGGTGAATTCACGTTGACCTCGTGACCACCGAGTGAGTTCAACTTCATCTGATACCCTTCCCACTTTCCATGGTATTCCATATGGAACGCATGTTTTTTCTTCTCATCAATCAACACACCACGCTGCATCATATACCATACAGGATCAAGCATAGCAATGTCGAACTGAAATGGATTGTCAAATCCGTGTATCATCACTGTACCTCGCTTAACTGAACGAAATCAACTAGTGTAGTCTCAACATGAACAGGTAGTCCCGGTCCCGAGATACATACAACAAGTTCACTATAGCCCACATCTACATTGAGCCCCACAAGATTCATGTCACCACGTAAGTTCAAGAGTGATGCAAGTTTTTCTAGTGATATGTGAATTCGACCCATACGACTAAGACCTTCTTCATCCTTGTAGATTCGTCCCATTATCATTTTTCAACATCCCCGTTGGCACCCATTGATACGAGCGACCGTGTTTAATGTTCTGAATTGTCTTCCTACTTACGTCAAAGAGTCCAGCTAGTAAATTAACCGAAAGACCATCGACCAACGCGAAGCGGATCTGATTAACCTCACCCGCCTTCAACTTAGCTCGCCCCGACGACGCTCCCCGATTCCAGGGTCCAGCCATACAATTCCTCCAGTTCTTTCATTTGTTCAATAGCAATCATCAGGGTTCCCACTACATCCTTCGCATTGTAATTCCACAGCATTTCGAGATCCATATTTTGACGCCAGACTTTCCTTTCCTCTTTGTAGTATGATATCTCGGTGTTAACACTGATAAGGAAGTCCAGTCCTTTCTTGAACTCAGGTGCAAGTTCTCCTGCGGCTATATAAGTGTCGAACATATATGTCCCGACGTTCCAACCGTAAAAGTACTTGAGGAAATTGCAGTCATATGTACCAAACTGTGCGACTTTAGGTACTGATGATTCGTAAAGTGGACGGGCATACTTGGCGAACCAACTAGGTTTCTCGAAGGTAATGACTAGCGCACGATCAATACGATCAGTGATTCCAAAGCAACTCATCTCGCCGGGACCAAACGTCTCGATGTCGAACGACAGCAGCTCTGCATCTAGTAGTTCGTCAACAATCTCCTCAATATTTGGGGGATTGATGAGGACATCGAATTCTGGCGTTCGTATGTCAGGGAACGCACTCTGTTCCACCGCCCTTTTTAGGTCGTGATTAAAGACAGGCCTCATTGAGAACACACGCAAGAGGTACGCCGGGTGCATTGAAGCGATAACCTTCTTACCCTCAACCATCGTGCAAGGTAGAATGGACCCACGGTAATTCATGATGCCAGTACCAGGCTTCTGTTTCTCACGTAACATTCCACACTTACCAGTGAGATGCCAGAGAGGCCAGTTGCCACACGCGATGATAACATTCGGATCGACTTCAATGATTTCCTCTCGAAGTTCATCAAGTCCCTTCTCGAGTTTGTCAGTTCCAATCATTTTGAAGAACTTGTTACCAGGTGGACGGTACTTACAGAGGTTGGTAGTGTAAACCTCGCTCTCTACAATCCCCTGCTGCGCCTCCCGTATGTCCCGACGAATCCCGTGTCGTTCAAGGTATTGAGTAAGCAACGAGCCGGATGGGCCTACGAATGGTATGCCACACTCAACCTCCTGCTCGCCGGGAGCCTCACCCACGATCATAATTTTTGCATCGGTTGGACCGTGTCCCATCACTTCAGTCACCACACTTGCCCCCTAACTCCTCAATGAGTTTTAGTGGAAGGTAAACCCTGTATGAGTCAGGTCCTCTGAATTCTAGGACCATCCCTGGGTAAACAATGAACAGATCAAGACCTTCTTTATTCATCGCCTTAACTATACCAGCTGCTTCTCCATCTGCATAACCATCTTCGTATAGATCAATCGTGATTTCGTCAGTCATTGATTTGCCTTAACATTGAAATGTCCATGTAAACTACACGAATTCCATTCTTACGTGCGAACGCAATTTCTCGAGCCATACCAGAGGTTACCTTCCCACCGCACACCCACAACAGGTCACAACGAAGCAAGACCTCCAACCCCAATTGAATCCCTTCATCCCGATCAGATAAATTTTGGTCACTCAGAACTTTTAGTGTCAAGAAGTAGGGTGCTACTGGGCACAACTCCTTCTTTATCGCGAGCTTAGCCCAAAGCTCAACGATAGTCAGGTTATGATCAATATTGCCACTGATAGGATGAGCGAGGAAAACTAAATCCTTTTCTGGATAATCTCTTGGTGGTGCTGGCTTAGCCCAGAAAAGCTCCCTTAAATTTGCCTTCCCTATGATCTTCGCGAACTTCGCCTTGACTATCATGTGGTTGGCTCGCTCTCTTCCTCTGAAACGCGTTTCACATCAGTAGACTCTATGGTCTGTGTCTCTCCGTCTAGTACCTTCTGAAGGGCGTCCACCGCTCCAATCCAGTACGCTTCGTCTAGTTCAGCACCCACCATTGCGCGGCCCGTGAGGAACGCAGCCTCAAGGATGGAGCCTGACCCCACACCTGGGTCGAGTCCAACCTCGCCGGTGTATGAGATAACATCGAGTATTTCTGCAAGCAGAGCAGGTGGCTTGTGGGTAACGTGCCGACGTGCCTTGCGTGGTAGTGTTTTCACACTGAACACGTTTGAGCGATCTACCTTTGGTAGGATCACGTCTGCCGTCTCGGGGTCGACCTTGCAACAGAGCAAGAACTCTTCGTGATCGTTGAGGAGGTATCGCTTGATGTCGTGACCGTCGGAGACTCGACCCTTTACCCATATATTGGGGTAAGGGTTCACCCAGAAGTGTACCGGAGCCGGTGGGCACCGTTGCGCTCTGTCTTTCCACCGCTTGCGACACCATTTGCATACCGTATTTCCGTTTTCGTCCTTCATCTTGACGTGACCAGCGAGTAAGTCTATGAGCCAGGCGTACTCGAGGGGGTGGTACCAGATGACGAACCAATGTCCGGGCTTGAGGACCCTATACAATTCGGGCACCATAGCCGAAATGAGCTCTCTAGCGTAAGTCTGATTGTCTTCAATACTATTGAAGATAGGAGATTTACCTGATTGTTCGTGGCCATATGGGGGATCCCAATGTATCCAGTCGAACTTTTCGTCGTCGAATTGCCTGATCCAGTCTCGACAGTCACCTTGATGTATGAACTTTGTGGCGGTTGTCGGACTGACGATTTCCCCGCTAGATCCGCTACCCTCGATTTCATTTACCGCCTCCTGAGCTCTCTTTTTTCTGACTCGCTTAAGGGGAGATTCCGTCTCCGTGATGAGCGCCTTCTGGCGTTTCGCTTGGTGAGTGAGAATCTGGAACTTACGCCACGCAGTACGGAAAGAGACACACTCTTGAATCTTCGGATGATTGAGTAAGTCCGGATTAGATGAAAGTTGAAGATATGCGTAAACCGAACGTTCACCGAGTTGGATGAGTTCAGCTGTGTGGCGGACATCCCAGTTTTCGTCGAGGTTGGTATAATGTACATGGATACGGTTAACGTATTGAAGTCGCTCTTTCCAATCAAAGTTTTTACGGTCTTGGTTAGCGTGAAACTCCAACTCAAGGGCGAAGATCGGATCGTTAGTCGTCGCTGGAACGGCAAGTATATGACCTTTTTCGACATCTGGAATCTCCTTCTCTTCACGGTATATTAGTGCGGCTGCAACGAGACGTCGACCTCCGTCAACCAACATGTAACGATAGTCTGTTGCGATGTCTGGAAACTCTTCTGAATGGAACGCTCGGATGATGATGGGCTGGAGCTGTCCACGTCGAATGAGTGATTGAGCTAACCGCTCCACATCACCGTAGTCGTCTCGAATACGAGAAGCCCCGGCGAAGTAGATTTGGTCTATTGGTACTCCTTGTGCAGCGGCTAGTGTTTCAGGCATTAGTATTCAAATCCTTTGGTCAGGGTCTGAATTTTCAGAAGTCCACGAATGTGTAGACGCAGAGCATCAGGAGTATGTGGAGTAGTTGAAGCCTCGTGTAAAGCTGTCGCACGGTCTATGATTTCGTTTACGAGTGAGAGTGGAAGAAGTATGTCACGTTCCTCATCGTCAATCCACGCAACGACCTCGAATTCGGGCATGATGATAAGTGTACCCAAATCAACTAGAGCTAGCTTTGTGCCGGAGTAAGATGAGAAAAGGACGTGGTCTCCTACTTGGAGTTCTTTTACATTTGGTCCTGTTGCATATACGATTCCTTGATCGGGTCGTTTCTTCGCGATGTCTGGGATGATGATTAACCCATAGTTATCTGGATCATCGACGGGCATAATTGCTACTCTGTCGTCCAGCATGCGTATGTCCATTATTACTCACTGATAAGGAAGAAAAAGATTATGATGAGGGCGAGTAGAACCTTAAGCATAAGCTCAGCCTATATTTTTTCCCCGTTTGGGTATGTTAAATGAGGATAGGCAGGGAGCGGAATGCCCCCCACCGTACCTCGCCTAGTTACACTTGGTTGAGGTGGATTATCTAACTGGCGCGAACGCCCGATAATCCTGTTGAAGCTTGCCCTCCCAAGTGCGGACATCGGCGGTCACGTTAATGACCTGACCAACGAGACTGCTCCAAGAGTCACCAATGGCAATAATAACTTCGTCGGGATCGGAGTCGTCGATCTCGAAGGAGAAGTCTGAGCCCTCAAAGAAGTCCTCGTTAGAAGCCTTCTCTTGATCAAGCGCATATCCCATAGCTGCAAGGATAACTTGCTTGGTCATACCGTAAGCTTTCTTGGTATGAATCCAAAGCATGTGCGGACTGATCTGTTCGTCAGCCGCGTCGATAGAAGTGTCAAGATCGCCATCAGATGTACGTAAGCCGATACACTTCAGGCCAAGACGCACACCTGCAGAGGGATCTCCGTTGTCCTTAATACGGAAATACCCCTTGATACTGGTGATCTCCAACTGGTACTCTCCACGCTCCAGAATTGGAAAGCCAGCATGGACTTTTGTAAAATCCGGATCGAAACGCATTGTACTGCTCCTTAGTGAAAGTTTTCCCAGTGTAACTAGGGTGCTGCATTTTACTGCTCGGGGTTGCCCCCGTCTACTCGAAACTCATCTTCGTCCTCGTCCCAATCTTCGGTTGAAGTATCCTTTTCGTCGTCCCAATCTTCGGGTTCGTCGTCTTCAAAATCCAATTCTTCTGGTAGGTCAATCTCGTTGGGATCAACCATCAGCTATCTCCTTTTCGATTTTAGCAAAGATTTTCTCGAGATTAGGGTCTCGAAGGACGGTGGGAAGGTAACCACCGAGGCGAGTCTTGGCGTAATTGACTTTATCTCCTGTTGTTTGAGCTTCAGCGATGATGCCTTGAGCTAGTTTCTGTGGAGTGATGCGCCACACAAAGTCGAACCAAGCCGGGATCTCGATACGGTTGCCGCCAGTGAATAAAGGCCGGCGTTGCGTAACTGTGGTTGTTCGAGTAGCTCGATTGTAGTCAGTGTCAAGCCATTCGTGAGTGACTACACAAAGGTGTTTGTCGATCTTGACTAGCCAATCGATGAATTGTAACGTGAGCGACATTTCAGAGCCCCAGTCGTTGTCACCTGGGATGATGATGTTTGACTCACGATATGCTGTAAGGGCTGTCTTTTCCTTTCCCCTTGCCCGTTCATAATTGAACTCTATTGCCTTGTTCATACCGTACCGACGAAGCCCAGTGGCAGAGTCGATGACGATTGAGTCGAATTGAAAGTCACCGTCTTCTTCCAGTTTGATAGCCTCTGAAATCAGGTCGCAAGCGTGGTCATATGCGTCAGCTGAAACGAAGTGACCTCGATCACCTATCTCCTCTGTGGCGTAGTCAAAGAAGAGCTTGCCTGCCTTCTGTGGGTGCTTGTCTCTGAAGTCCTTTGACATTAGAGTAGTGATTTCATTCGGTCCACCGAACACTATGAAGAATACTGTGCCCGGCATCGTACCTGCTGTAAATGTTTTCCCCGATCCTCCCTCACCATACAGAAGAATCTTGTGTCTCTTGCCGATAATGCTGGCGTCAACTGGTTGTGGCATTTTTCTTCTCCTTTTCCATTGCATCAATGATTTCGTCTACTGTGTTGAAGAATAGTATGTCACTTAAGAGATCGCCGCATACCTCGCAGAGGGTGACGGTTCTGAAGACGTATTGAACAAATCCATTACGTTTACAGTTGCAGCATTGAGCATCCATCAGGAATCCTCTCCCTTCATAAAGTCCCAACGATCCTCGACTGTACGATCCTCTAACCACTCATCACGAGCAATCCATGAGGACATAGAACAACATCCACGAAAGAAGCAACCTCCGTAGTTGTCGCACGAATTGGTATTCTTGGGGAAGTAATCGTCTTGTTCCATTAACGTGATACGGCGACGAACGTCACAGTAGTCCAGCTTCCACTCTTCAAGAGCGAAATCACTTCGGGTAGACAGGAAGGAATGATGTTGTGGGCCGATGTTCTTCGTGTTGTAAACGGTGCTAATGATAACACCCATCACACGTCGACCGGAGAGTTCTCTTGCGGCCCAGGTGTAACCTGAGACCTGAGCGTTGGGATCCCACTTGAACCCGTAAGTCCTACCCATATAGGAAGTGGTCTTGAAGTCTCTTACCCACAGTTGACCACTCAATTCAAGCAGTTGGTCAATCTTCCCTCCGTAGGTATAACCTGTATCATCGAGCGGGAGCTCAAATGATTGCTCTGACGCGAGTATAACTGTCTTACCTGACAGCTTCTCGTCCCGCCAGACATCGTAGGCTTGTTCACAAGTCTCGATCAAACGAACTCGTGTAAGGTACGCTTTCTTGTGTTCAAGGGGTGGATCTTCAGGGTAGCTCTCTACCGTCTTGGTGAGGGCGTAGTCATGAAGCGTAGGCCATTGTGCTTCAGGCGTGTCCTTAGCGAGAAACACCTTGTCCATCACTTCACGGTAAAGGTGGTACGCGTTGCCGAACTCGATTGGATAATTAACAGCAGTTCCACGACGCCCTAACCAGTATTGTAGAAACGCTTTGCGGGCGCACTCATTCACCGTGTTAGTCGTCGAAAAGTCGTATGCCCTAGGCGAAACGACTGGTAATGAGGTTTCCATTATCTTTCCTCGTATGAGGTGTATACTATGCTTCTTGTGTATCCTGGTCCAGCACGTTTACAAGATCATCAATCTGGTCTCCTGTGAAGGTGAGTTGACGGTACCGCTCTTGCTTTGGATCCCATACGAGGATGTTGATCTTACCGTGCAGTTGGAGCCACACAGCCGAGGCAACCACGTTGAGGATCGCGAAGCCAGCGGGGAGAATGAAGTCATTTGGATGGGTTTCGGATACGGCTTCCGAGATTGTGTAGAACAATCTATCAAGTGAGCCGAGCGAGACATAACCTCTAGTGAGGAAGTCAAGCTCACCGTATTGCTTAGCGGGTGAGTAGTCGTGTCCAGCGAAGTTGACCACCCATACCTTCGGGGTATGGTTACACATCTGTTTATTTCCCTAACATCGGTTATCAGGTCCGGCCCGGACATATAATATAACACATAACGGGCCAAAAGTCAAGGGTTTCGGGTTACTATCTCAACATGTTTCTTACCGTACTCTCCAGACGAAGGATGCGCCGCCGAGACTCAAGACGGAAGTCCAAGTCTGACATTCTCGTGGTTAGGTTGTAGTCCCTGAACATAGCATTACATTGTGTACACACATCTTTACTTGATACACGGTGCACACATTCAACATCGTGCTGATTCATTATCTCCACCCATTATTTGAATTGTAGTAGAATACTCCCTGACAATCTGGACGCTCAGGTAATAGCGCGTCCGCATTCAACAAACTATCTGGAGGTCCAGCTTTTTGAGTCAGGAACACCCGTCCAGCTGCATGAAAGTTACCATCAAAGGAGCGTAGACCTTGCTTTTCTGGTTCACTGGTAAAATCAACATCCCAACCCTCTTTTCGAAGATAAGCCAGTATCCATTGAGGTTCAAGTACAATCCTGTAAACAAGCTCGATTGGTTCATCATCATCCCAACAAACGAACCAATTTGATTCTTTGATTTTGATTATAGGTAGCTTGTACCAATTACCTTCTCTTGACTCAACGTAGGTAGATACGAGGCTCATTTTTCTTCTCCGAGTACTAGGAATGGCACATTACGTTGGTATTGGTCAACTTTTGCCTGTTCCTCGGGCGTCTCGTATGGATAGAGGAAGGCATACGCCCCCTGAGTTGCCTCGTGAACCATGCTTCGTGCTTCTTCATCTGAATCAGCGTAGACCAAGATGATCCCCTCTACATCTACATGAGCAAGGACCGGATGAGGGTCGTAGGCGTAGTGTAAACACATCGTGGCTGCGAATTTCATTTTTCCTCCCCTTCTGGAGTGTATACTAGGTCCACCAACAATGACTCAACACCAAGACGTACAAGAACAAGCGACTCAATCGACATAATCTCATACGTCAGTTCCTTCGCCATCTCCCAAATTACCTTCTTGTGCGTGTCACTGAATGAATCGAAATCAATCTTCGGGAAGAGTATTTCCTTCCACGGAGCTTCAAGCGGCAACGTGCGGAGCGACAGGATCACACCGAGTACGCCCTCTGCTAACGGGAATTTGATCGACGACTTCCGGGTGTTACCGTACTCCGCACCAACAGGCAACGGAGTGCTTCTGACTACCGAATCGGATGAGAACCGTGGTTCGATTATGACTGTACGATCCCTCAACCGCACAATGTGACTAGCCTTCATCTCATAGATGTAAGCGAGGTCAACGTGAAACTGAGAAGCGTGCATAGCCTGACGAATTTGATACGCTAGTCGACGAGCCGTTTCCCATGATTTACAGGTCCACTCGTGAGGCATATCGGGCGCACGCGAGACTTCCTTGAAATAATCAAGAACCCTCGTCACCGCGATCCTCGACCGGTTGTATGACATCTTCTTCTTCTTCGTCTAGTAGTGATTCGATCAACTCATTGACTTGATTCTCATCAAGCTCGGCTATCATCTTCTTCATACCCTTCAACATCTCCTCAGTTCGTACCGTTTGATCCCTGTCTGGAGGACCAAGTACAGACGGCGCTTGGAAGTAATGGAGTCCATAGAGCATACGACCTAGCCCTTGAACGTGTGTTTCTACTTCCTTATTCTCACCGAAGAATGCGGGAACCGCAACTCGCCCCATCCACTCAACACAAAAACAGAGTATGTCCCAAAGAGTCTCATCTGGCAACATCGCATTGATCTTTGCTGCCCTCTCCGGAGGTGAGATGTAATCCTTGTCAACTCTGGCTATCCACTCTGGGTTTAGAGCCTCGGGCGGATTCCAGTCAGTCGTTTCTTCAACCATTCGTATTCCTCCTCAGTAGTGATGGGCAAGTATCCAATGGACTCACCGTTTTTGAGAACAACCATAATATAAGTGCCTACCCTTCCCTCAAGCATTGTGGTGTAGCTATCGTGGTATTCGACCTCCGGCTTCTCAGGCGGGTTAGGATCTTCGTATGTCACTCTAGTAACCCTCGGGTTGATATAGTTTCCTTCAAAATCTCGTGCCCATTGAAGTGTATCACCACTCCTGAGTATAATTCCACGTATCCATTTATGGAATTGTTCATCAGTGAGCACTACATCATCACTTTTGAAACAAGCTTCGGCAGCACGTTTGGCCTCCTCACGACGCCACTGCTCAAACTCTCCACTCATTACAGTAAACTCCGTTCAACCTTGGCATTTGCATTGAATCCGTGAAGATGACCAGCCTCCAACACAAATGCAATTCGTTCCAGAGCGACTGTTAATCTCATATCCAAGTCATTCATACAGTTTGAGCATAGATTATAGCCTGTTCTTAGGCTCCATTCTCCGTTACAGCCTTGACACTTGCTCATTTATCTTCTCCAATACTGGATAACGGTCGTGTTCTACATTGACCCAAACAGCCCCACTACCTACAAGACAAGCATCGGTCCATAATACCGCGCTCATAATCATCTTATCCCCCCTTCAACATTTCCCACGTCCGCACGTACCCTGCGATATCGTGGAAGTTGTCTCCAAAGTCACGGTCGTGATGTGCCCTCGAGAGCTTATCTGCAATCATTATCACAGGCCAGTCATCAGGCTGTAACTGCCCCGGAAACTTGTCGTCCATCAACCGACGAAAGCCGAGCGCGTTGAGCATAGTCACCGTCCTCAGAAAGTGCTCCTTCGGTGGACCGTACCGTGCTTGTCGATCTGCCGTGGTTTCCTCAACTGAAACGCGTTTCACTTCGCTGTCCATAATTATTCTTCCTGGAAAATTTTCACTCATTTTTCCAGCTCCATTCGTCTCCTGTGTTCATCGTACCACTCCAATGCCATATGGTCCAGCCAGTCGATGGATTTCCCAAGTGCTACACAGGCGATGGCAATCAACACGTCAGAGTCTGGTTCAGATTTTATCTGGCTATCTGCAATTTCCTCGAGAGCCTGCTTGAACCGATGACACTCTTGCTCCTCAGTGACTAAGTGTTCCTCTCGACACTCGGCGTAAATTGATCGTGCCTCGGCCCACTTGGGGTCGTCGCAGTCTTCTTGTTCGGATTCGTATTCGTGTTCCTCTGTGATGCTCACGAGCCTATCAACCTATTGTAGATTCTATTGAGTTGTTCAAGAGCTTCGTTTGCAGCAACTTGAAGATCTTTTGCGATAAAGAGGTTCAATGCCAGGAGCCCATTGGGTGGCTCTGGTGAATCAGTTGGCTGCTCTGCTTTTACTCCACCATCATCAGGCCAAAGTTTAGACTCAAGATTTGACAATACTGTATTGAGCTCACGAAGCGTTCCACATACGCTTTGTTGTACTGCACTTGTTGCTTCAAGTTGTGTGTCGATTCTTGCCTCGGGTCCTGCGCTTCCATTTGACATTAGTTCATCCTACTCTTGGCTAAGTATTCAACTACTGGAGCTATGAACGGGTGCGCTTGATTCTTTACACAAGTTTCAAGCGCTACGAACCGCTCATCATCGTCAAGGAACACGAAGTAATCCGGCAACCGTATTCCGTGATCTACGAGGCCTCTGAGGTTCTCCGTTGGAAAGTGATAGAAACACCAACGATCATCACAATCGTAGACGGAGAACACTTCAAGGCATACGTGCTTAGTCACCGTCGGGCACATTTTCTAGAATACCTCCTAGTGTTTGCATTGAACTGATGACAGATTCAAGAGCGAGTTCGCAGAGATAGAGATGACGGTGTCGATCTGTTATCTCAGTTCTGTATTCCCCAACTGGGATCTTGAGCTCGTCCCTCATCTCCTCCATCTGATTCTGGCAGACGGATAGGGTGAAGATAGGTGGCATTTTCTTCTTTTCCGCGTACGTCATTTTTCAGTCTCCTGTGTATTGTCAAGCATACGAATCTGAATCCGTCCAGCGTTGTAATTGGCTACGAATGGCAACTCCTTGTGCATAAGGGCTACTACAACTTCGTTCAATTCTTCCATGTTCTTTGGGTAAATGAACTGCTCGGGCTTACCCACGGAACATCCTATGGGATGTGATTAGTGCCCATATAGTGAAGGCAGCAGAGCCAAGCAGCAAGACCATCGACCACAGTGCGCCTTCGTATGATACATTCAAGATGGCTGTAACCAGCGTGAGTAATGCGCCAAACAAAATCGCCCAGTTGAGTCTCTTGAGATTCGTCACCGTGTTTCTCATTTTCTATTCCTTCCTTTTTATCTCTTTTGCGATGATGAAAGTTTCAACAAAGCCAATACCTTTACCGATAAGCCATTTACGTTTGGCTTCGGCCTGCTCTAAATCAGTAAAGGCTGCGTCGAGAGTGTATCTACCCTCGTCCTCCATAAAAACTGGACGTCTGATTAGAAAATACATTTGCTCACTTCTTCGCCTCCCTCTCGCTCATCATCGTGCGAGTCATGAGTAGACGCTTCGCTGCTGAAGCAGCTCGCGTACCCACTTCGTGGGTGAACTTCTTTGACTTCACGTTACCACTTGGGATGAGATCGGAACATCTAGGGTTCGTCCCTTTCTCAGGTAGTATCCCGTGTTGTCTAGCGACTCTCCGCCATTGGATCGCTCGTCTGCTCATCAGCACCTACCATTATGTTGAGTTCAGGATAAAATTCATCGATGGTGTCCATTATGTGTACACCGATAAAGGCTGAGATAATACTGTGACTTACGATGCGAGACATAAGCTTGAACAACTCCACTGCCCTCTCATCACCAGCGAAATTATACAGTTCCGCCATCGCTACTTCAAGTCCAGCGCTCTCTTCTTTATGCTTAAGAACAACAGCAATTGCGTCTGCCTTTTCCATAGTAGCATTGAGGGATTGAAGTCCCCTATATACTTCTATCTTAGCTTCGGGTAGAGTGTACTTTCCAGCCTCAGTCATTTTGTACCTATCTCTGTTGCGATTCTAGCCGCACGAGCTTCACAGAACTTCAAGTGACCACCCATACCCATTGGACTAAATTGATCGCCACAAATCTTGCACCGTACTCGACGGGGAGACCTGGACTTGGTGGGTGAGACGATAGCCTGAACAGGCTCGACTGCCACTCGACGTGTCATACCGTTCGAGTAAACGAGGATGATGGATTTTAGCTCAATCATTTTGCTTTTCTCTTGTAGAGTGTATTACAGAGTGAGTAGGAGGAGCTGTTCGCTACCCCTCCTACCCAGTCCGCTTCACTTCGCTTACAGCTCGATACCGAGATCCTCGGCAAGCTTCTTGAGCTGCTCGGGGTCTGCCTTGAGCAACGCCTTACCAACGTCGCCAGCCGCAGTCTTCGTGACCCCTGCGATGCGTCCTCGTGCACCAGCGTAAGGAACGAATCCCTTAGCCCAATCCTGATGTCCCTTGATAGCCTCCTTGATGCCCTTTGCCTCACCTTCCTTGATCGCTGCCTTGACGGGAGCCTTACCCCCCTGCAACGTCGAGCCACGCATTGAAGCGTTAATCAGCTCGGTGAGTGCATCCTCAGAGTCCTCACGACCAGCATCAGCCACATCTGCGAGATACTCAGCAGACGACTCATACTCCTTCACTGCAACGGTCCACGTGACCTTAGCGTCACCCGTGCCAGTGGAGGTTTCGTGATCAACATAACGCATTTCACTTCTCCTTTTCAGGGCCGTTGAGGCCCCGTTGTTAAAACCACCCAGGCCGATTTACCCAAGTGGGGTGCTGCGTACTTCTACAATATAGCCCATCCGGGGCCGAAAGTCAACCCCTGTCGGGTGAGCTATCCCAATTTATCAATCTGTTTGTCAAATGCCACAGTCCAACCGAAGAACTTAAACCAGCATTGCTTGTAGATATAAATTGGTCCATACGTTGATCGCTCTGCATGAAACTCGTGCATCTCAGCTCGTGCTTCTTCCATCGTGTCAAATAGTCCTACTTGGGAATCACCGTCCCAGGCTGGATACTCTATCGCATACTGCACTCGCATTGTCTATCTCCTTTGCAACGCGTTTCACTTCACATCGCCAACAGGTCTTGAACCTGCCTGGACTTAGTGCCCCATCAAACACTAGAGTCAACTGCTCTTGGCTCTAAGCAACTCGTGGGTGCGTAACTTCTCTTTCCGTGCCCACGCCGTGACGATACCTGCTACAATCCGACTGCTACCAAGATGCGCCTACGGAGATCCATCATAACATCGTTCTCCGGAAACTCATTGTGGTCTGAGGCGGAGATGAAGTCCGCATCATCAAAGTAAGCATCCTCAACGCCACCAAGTTCCAAAACTGTGTCGTCTATCTCCGTCATAACTGGCTCACCGTTAGTCTGGTCAACCCAGATCAATTCAAGTGGGCAGAGGCAACGTGCTTCGATTGTTGAACTACCTTCCTCGTGGTAGGAGACATACTCCTCAGCTGGATACTTCTTCTTCGTTCGGATGCACTGTGACGGCACTTTCTCAAAGGTGAACTCACCGTGGTGGTTTTCCTTGAGCTCCCGTAGGATCTGGTCTAGTTTCATGTTACTTTCGGTCCTCCCATCATAATTGCCCACGTCTTGCCTTCTCGAAGACACAAGCAGGAAGTGATTGCACGCTTGATAATCGGTACATCGAGCGTAGAGAGAATGAGCTTGATGCTGAGTGCACCGGGAGCCAGGTGAGCTTCGTACGAATACTTGAGGTTGGAGTCGAGGAATACTGAGACGTGCCCGTCTAACAGATGGTGTGACTTACCAATGATGGTAGTCAATTCCTCTGAGTACTGCTGTGCCATAATGGGCCTACTTTCTACGCTTGATTGGCGCGGTGTATCTTGGTTCGCGGGTAATGGATTGCGGAGCGCCGCTGGTCC
>SDBT01009827.1_pt1 | contig 15487 bp, 13 predicted proteins | sample 2277101 | NCBI WGS metagenome assembly SDBT01 (sample SAMN10404973, study PRJNA504765) | marine sediment metagenome | isolation source: marine sediment core GS10_PC15, 103 cmbsf | place: Arctic Ocean: Southern Knipovich Ridge | collected 2010 | reverse complement strand
CATAAGACAAGAAATAGCAGTTATCGCGACCGCCATTTTTATTCTTCTCAATCTTCCTTGTTGATAAATATCTTTAAATAAATTCCCCCATTTTTTTTCCATTTGTCTTCTCCATGTTTCTCTTGCTTTGTTGTTGCTGCCAAAACGATCAATTACAATCGGAGTGCTTAAATAAATAGTTATTCTATTTAAAAAAGATTTCGCGTCTTGTTCATCCTCAGTATTTTGAGTCTCCTGTAATAATTGAAATTCATCTGATAGTTCCACTTTAGTAGGAGTAAAAACAGAACAGCCTTCATCCTTAAGAATATTTAACATAAAATCTTTTCTTGCCTGTGGTGCTTCTGGTATCCCTATTTCAGTCATTTTTGCTTCCTCCTAACGCTTCTATGCCCGGCAGGGTGCCTGTTTCAATAAATTCCAGTAGGGCGCCGCCGCCAGTAGAAACATGGTCTATGGTTTTTAAATATTTTTTGTGTCTTAAGGCGGCCAAAGTGTTTCCGCCGCCAATAATGCTCAAAGATTTTCTGTTCTGAGCAATGGCTTTGTAAACCTCTTGGGTGCCTTTGCTAAATCTTTTTTGCTCGTATAAGCCCATGGGCCCCACCCAAATAATGGTTTGGGCTTTTTTAATAATCTGAGCAAAAAGTTTTCTGGTTTTGCGGCCAATATCCAAAGGCTGGCCGCTGGCTTTAACTGAATCTAAGGGTAAAACCAGAGCTGTATTGCTTTGGGCAGCTTTGACAAAAAGTTCTTTGACTAAATTCTCAGTTTCTTCACTCAAAAACATCCTGCCCACTCTTTCTCCCAAGCCGCCAGCGCAAATTTCTTTGACTTTTAAAAAAGCATTGGCTATTTTGCCGCCGATCAAACAAAAATCAGCTTTATTAACCAGTTTAGCGATCATGGGCAGCTTATCTTCCATCTTCGCTCCTCCCACTATTGCCACTAATGGTTTTTGCGGATTTTCCATCACTTTACTAATAAGCTTGACTTCTTTCTCCAGCAGCAACCCAGCTGCGCTAGGTAAAAATCGAGGCACACCCACAATGGAGGTATGTTCCCGATGTGAAACTCCAAAAGCATCATTAACAAAAACATCAGCTAAGCTAGCTAATTGCCGAGCCAATTTAACACTGTTTTTTTTCTCACCCGGATAAAACCTGATATTTTCCAGTAACACCACATCTCCTGGTTCAAATTCTTTTAATTTCTCTCTGCCTTTTTTACTGGTGTAATCCTGATCAAAAAAATAAACTTTTTTTCCTAAAAGCTTAGCTAGCTTGGCTGCTACTGGTTTTAAAGAATAATGTTTGTCTTTCCTGCTTTTTGGTCGGCCTAAATGAGATAAAAGATAAATAACGCAATGCTGGGAAAAAAGATAATTTAAAGCAGGCAAGCTTTGTTTAAGACGAAAGTCATCAGCCACCTGAGATTGTTTATTCAGGGTTACATTATAATCCACTCGGAGCAACACTCTTTTGCTGGCCAAGTTTACATCTTTAATTGTTCTGAACATATGATAAAATTATAACGCAGAAAGGAAAAAATGAACAATGTCTAAAACCATAACTGACTATCAAAATGAGCTAAAGCAGTTCGATCGGAATATTTACCGACCTAAAGACTATACTTCCATGCTTATTTTAGGCATTGTGGAAGAAGTAGGAGAAATGTCCCGGGCTTATTTAGCCAGAAAAGGCCGTAAACCCATTAATAAACGGGCCCGGCTGGACGAAACTTACAAACAAGAAATGGGCGATATTATTCTAGCGATCATGAAAATGGCCAATATTAAAAAAATTGATTTGGAAAAACAAATCCAGTATTCTTTAAAAAAGATTAAAAAAAGAAAAAAGAATTACTAACTTTAATCTCTCTTTTACTGCTGACCCATATTTTCCATCATTTGCCCAATGTCTGTAAAATTAACTTCTGCTGGCGGATTGAATTTGTCATCCCCAAAAATACCTGGCCGGCATTGGTAATCTATGTCTGGCTGTTGATATTGAAAATTAGGCTGATCTTGCGCCATTTCTTCTCTAGCTTCCGGCATCCATTCCATCTCTTTTTCCTCAAAGCACATTTTTGTTCCCTCAGGATTACTCTCTTCCCAAGTCCACATACAATCATCTTTAAAAAGCACCTTGGCTACTTTACCTTCCTGATGGATTTCACCATAAGATTGTTTCCCTTTGACCCAGCTTTCGCCATAATAGCTATCGTCTTTTTTCCAACTACATTTTAAAGGCACACCCAAACCCATGATTTTTTCCATAGTACCGCTGTAGCTTTCTTCTTGCTGTCCGGCTTTTTTTTGTTCACCGTCTTCTGCTGATTCTTTTTGCATTTGCGGCAAACAACCAGTCAGTAGTATTCCTAATAAAATTAACCCTAAAATAAAAGTTTTTTTCATTATTTTCACCACCTTTCTTACAGTATTTAATGTTTAAATTTTCTTTAATCTAATCACTGTGACTTTATCTCCCACTCTATTACCCTCCACTTTAGCCATTTCACCATTAATTAGGTTTGATGGTTGACAAACCTGATACCCCCAAGCTAGATCACACTGACTTGACTGGTCAAAAACTAAATTAACTGATAAAGCAGGGTTACCTGATTTTTCATAAAGCAGTTGCCAATTGCCCGTATGGCTTTCTGTAGCTACGTCCCAGTCTAAAATATTGCCTGATTGAGTAAAATTAACGCTTAAACTCTGAGGCGTAGGAATAGCAGAAGCTGCTAAGCTGGGACTAGGTAATATCAGAACTGGCTCTGCTGATGGCGCCAAAGCTTCTGGATCTGTAAATTCTTCTATTTGCCCGGTGGAAAGATCCTCTTTCAGCCCTAGTTTGATCTTTTGACTGATGAAATAGGCCCCAAAGCCCACCCCGGCGCTCAAAATAATCAATATCACTATCGTGATAATTGAAGCAATTCCTTTTTTACTTACCAAGTTTCTTACCCCTTTCTGTTTTTTCTACCGGTTGTGATTATCGCCACAAACAAACTTCCCCAGCCGCCAATATACAAAACCAAAGGAATCAAATCATTAATAAAAATATCAATTAATCGCCGGGTGCGCTGATAGCCTTGCTCTGTCACCACCACCCCCACAGTTTGCTGCTGTAAAGGATCAGCAATGTGCTTTAAGTACTCAAATCTGATAAAAAGGGCTGTAAAACCAAACAAAAATAAAACATAAATTCTTTGGGGTTTTTTAAGTAAAAGCAGTAAAGAAATCACTATACCCATAAAGAAAGCCATAGCTTCGCTATTGTGTAAAAAAGTAGAATATATCAACTGGATCATGCCTTGCTGTACTACTGAATTCATAATTTTATTTTACCACGTTAGGCATAATATGAAAAATCACCCCGAGATTACTCGGGATAATTTTTAAAGATTTTACTTTAATTGCTCTTTTAACCTTACAAACCTTTGCCAAAACCTCTTTGGCCACCTAGACCAATCTTGTTTTTAGTTTTCTTTTAGTGTTAAATAAAGCTAATGCCTGATAATAAAAAGAATCTTATCCTCAAGACTGTCCTGATCACCTTCTTGTGTTTAGGTCTAGCTGCAAGTTTAGTCTATCTTGGTTTTTGGTATGGTCAAAAACAGGCCGTACTTCCCCCTAGTAAAGGTAAAATAAAAAGCCTTCCTCCGACTGAAGTGCCTTTTGGCGATGAAGATTTAGACACTGATGCAGAATACCAACGTCAAATGCAGGAGTTAACCAACCAGGGCGCAAAAGACGAAACTACTTCTTGGACCACCTACACCAATAACCCCTACGGCTTTGCTTTTAAATACCCAGAAACTGTTTTTCTCCTTGAAACCGACGGCACTCATCTGCCCTTGGTTTATCTGGCCACTTACCCAATCGTCATTCCCGAAGCCTATGGTGGTCCTCTAACTCCGGTAGAAATCAGAGTGGACCAAAATACTGCTTTATCAGATCAAGTCGCCATAGCCAAAGATCTGTATTACCCTGATACTATTAAACAAGTAGCTCTAAAACCGCCTTTAAAAGGAGTGAGAATTAGCGGCACTTTGCAAGGGATGTTGGATGGAGAATATTTTGAACAGCTGATCTTAGACGGTCCTCAAGGACTCATCCTGATCAACTACATTCCCAATGATGACTTTACCCCAGCTCTTTTTAATCAAATCCTTAACAACTGCAAATTCTTACCTTAACCCACTTTGCCCAGTATTAAATCAATTAGGAATTTACCTACTACATAGGGCCAGATTAAAAGTTGCAGATAAAACTCCTCAGAAAAAAGATTCGCCTTAACCATCTGCCAGGCCTGAGTAGGACTAAGGATAAAAGACGAGGACATATTAGATTTTAAAACCAAAAAGGCATTTAAGACCAAGGTACCCATCAAAAAATACTCTGCTAATGGTTTGATTAACTTTTTTAGGTTCACTAATTTTTCTTCTTTTTCCATATAATTATTCTATCATCAAAAACCATCTAACCCAAAATGAAGTAAGAGTAATATCGTTTACCCAACTGATTTAAAGCGCTTGAAATCGCATTAATATCTGCTTGGCGCTTGGATAAATCCTTTTTTCATTTCTATTTTCATTCTAAGCTCTTTTAAACTGTTGATAATAAACAGGCTAATTTTTGGCCAATCTGGTAATCAGCAAAGTAAAAAGACCAATTAAGCTACAAACCACCGCTCCTAAAATTAAAGGATAAAAACTAATCCTTTCGCTCCTAACCCCTTCTACCTCAGGACTAGCAACTGGACTCGGACTAAAACTTCTCTCAATAGAACTGTGACTGGGTATAATAGATGGTGTGAGACTGGGCGAAGGGCTAATAGCCGGCGGCACATCAGTCATAGGAGTAAGATCAGCTTGCTCAGTCGAACTAGAACTTCTCTCAATAGAACTGTGACTGGGTATAATAGATGGTGTGAGACTGGGCGAAGGGCTAATAGCCGGCGGCACATCAGTCATAGGAGTAAGATCAGCTTGCTCAGTCGAACTAGAACTAGGGCTGGGCGAAGGCCTGGGATTAGTTGGAGCACTCACATTTTGAGTTTCCACAATAATAACCCTTTCTCTCACCACCTCCAATTCTTTCACAATTACCTGGATTTCTTTTTGAGTCTGATATACTTCTTGCACAATTGTCTGAGAAGGCGCTGTAGAAGTATTAGAGATTGTCTGACTGGTTAACTTTTGTTTTTCTTTTTCTAACTCTTGATCATATTCTTTTAATTGAGTAATCATTTTTTCTGTTTTATCTTTAACTACTTTAGCACCTTTAGGTTTAGTGGTTTTAGTCGCTTGCTTGACTATATCCTGCTTCACCGCATCTATTTCTTTAGTTAGTTCTGGCAAACCTATCCCTGAAGATAATTCTAAAAGTTCTGTGGTTTCTTGAAAGCGACGGTCAACTATTTTGGCATGCAAGTCAGCTTTAGTGCCAAAATTGGCGCTGGCAATTAATAAAGCCACCTCTTCTAATTTTTTTTTCAGAGGATAAAGCTTTTCTCCAGGCAAAGTATTCCAGGTAGTTAAAATCGCCGAAGTAGGCAGCGCTAAAAAAGCAATTAAAATAAAAGTAAAGTAGTCAAAGATTTTTTTAAAACCAATCATGTTTTATTTAAAATTGTACAATCTTTTACTAATCTTGTCACTTATTTAGTTTTCGAGTACAATTAAAATACCTGTCCATGAATATTTTAAATCTGGCTATTACTACTTTTTCTTTATATGCTGTTGTTTTAAGCTTTTTTCTGGCTTTTTTTATTATTTTCCGCAACCCTAAAAAACCCATTAATCAATCTTTTGCCATCCTTTGTTTAGCTCTCTCTGTTTGGGTTTTTTCTTTATTTGCCAGTTTAAACTTTGGTAATAGCGCCTTGTCTTGGGCCCGATTAAGCTATGTGGCGCAAATTATTATCATCTTGGACGCCTGGCTGCTTTCTTTTTTGTACCCCAGTAAACAAAAGTCTTTAATCACGGCTGCCGCCATCATTGGCACCACTTACTTTATTATTTTTCTCATCCTCATCTTTTTCACCCCTTTTTGGTTCAATCCCCAGGGAGGCTTGGGTAATGCTTATTTTTTGTTTGTCCCTTTTTCTTGGCTGCCTATCAGCTGGACGATTATCAATTTTTACCAAAAACTGGAAAAAACCTTGGGCTTGGAAAAAGTCCAATTAAAATACATCTTATTTTCTTATACTGCTTGGGCCTTGGGAGTTAATTTTGTCACTCCCTTTTTTAATATTAATGGTAACAGCCTGGCTTATTTTGCTTTTTCTTGTTTATCTTCTTTAATTTTATCTATTGCTATTTTTTACGCTATTGCCCGCTACCGGCTTTTGGATATTCGCTTTTTAGTTTCTAAGGCTATTGTTTATGGCATTTTAACTATTGTGGTCCTTAGCGGTTACACGGTTATTATTTTTCTCATCGGCCTTTATTTCTACCAAGCACACCTTAGCCCTGCTAATTTACTTATCACTCTCAGTCTGACTCTTTTAGTGACTCTCACAATTATACCGATAAAAAATTTCCTGGAAAAAATCACCCAACGGACGATTTTAAAAAACAAAATTCTGGTTAACCAGGCTTTGGCTCAATTTTCTACTTTGTTCCTCGCCAGTACTGATCTTAAAAGCTTCGCCATTAGCTTCTGCCAGCAACTAAACAATAAACTAAAAATAGAAAAAGCTCATCTTGTCTTCCGACTGGAACAATCACTTAAAATCCTCCCGACGCATAATTTCCGGCTTGAAAATCAAGATTTTAACCAGCTTCTAAAAACCAACCGTCAGGTGCTTATTTTTGATGAGCTGGAAAATGAAACCATTAAAAATATTTTCCGCCAAAACCAATCTTATTACGCTTATATTTACCAAAAGAAAAAAATCTCTGCCATTATGTTTTTGGGCTATAAGCTTAATGGCGAAATCTATTTTGATGATGAACGTAGTTTTCTCTCTTTTCTCTTGCCTCAATTTTTCCTCACCTTGGAAAAAGTTTTAGCTGTTAATCGACTCAAAAATTTTAATCAGATTTTGGCCAAGAAAGTCAACCAGGCCACTTTGGATTTGAGAAAAAATATCCATCTCAAAGATGAGCTGATCTCTATTGTCTCCCATGAGCTCAGCCTGCCTATGGCCGCAGTGGCTGATTCTCTGAGTACGGTTTTGGAAGGTTTAACTGGCAAATTACCTCAAAAAGCTAAAGATTTTTTACAAGCTATTTACAATGAAAACGCCCGCTTGATCCGTCTCACTAAAAATCTTTTAAGTATTTCCCGGATCAAAAGCAATCGACTGCAATATGAACTGGAGAAATTTAATCCTCAAAATCTAGTCCAGGAAGTTACCGAACTAATGACTCCTTTAGTTTTAGAAAAAAATCTTAAAATAAAAACAGAGATTAAAAATCCCCAGTTGAAAGTGGTGGCCGACAGAGATAAGCTCAAAGAAATTCTCATCAATCTCGTAGACAACAGCCTCCGCTACGGCCAAAAGGGTCTCATCCGAGTTGGTTATAACTCGGACAAAAAACAAATGCGTTTTTTTGTCAGCGATACTGGTCCTGGTTTTTCTATTCAGCAGCAAAAGAATTTATTTAAAGATGTTGATCTTTTAGACAAAAAAAATATTTTAAATAAACAAAACCGCGGTCTGGGACTTTATATCTGCTCCAATTTACTCAAGGGGATGAAGGGAAAAATTAGTCTTAAATCAGAGCCTAAAAAAGGCGCTACTGTCTCTTTTTGGCTGCCCTTAGCTTAAAATGAAACCTAAAATTCTTTTTATTGAAGACGATCAGTTGATAACTAAACTTTATACTGTGAGACTTAACTTAGAAGGTTATCAAGTAATTAAAGCTGAGGATGGTCAACAGGGTTGGCAAAAATTTTTAAAAGAGCAGCCAGATTTGGTGGTCTTAGACCTAATGATTCCCTACCTATCTGGTATTGATGTACTTAAAAAAATCAGGGCCCAGGATAAAAAAACTCCCATTATTATCTACAGTGTCTTGCACGATAAAAAGCAAATTGACCAAACTAAAGCCCTGGGTGCTAATGATTACTTTGTCAAAGCAGACATCCATCCTAAAAAATTAGTCGAAAGAATTAAAAGCTATTTAGTTTAATGTCAAAAAACAAACAAAAATCCTCTTAATTTGAATCTATTGCAAATCAAATAAATAGTTTAAAATATCCCCGGCCACGCTCCTAGATTTACCTAATACAGGATAATGATGAATATCAATTCCCGGACAATCATTTAACTCTAAAATATATAATTTTTTGGAGCGCTCGTCTTGAATCATATCTACCCCGGTAATTTTCATGCCAATGGCTCTAGCCGCCCTAATGGCCATTTCTTTCAAATTTTTAGCGACATCATCAGTCACATCTTTGCCAATGCCTCCGGTGCTGATGTTAGCATTTTGTCTTAAAAATAACCTTTCTCCTTTTTGAGGAACATAGGTCAATTTCTTTTGCTGCTTTTTTAGATTTCTTTTTATCTCTCCGTTAACTTTTATCTTGCATAAAGGTTTTTCATACTTCTCTCCCACCAGGGGATTTTGATTAAACTTTTTAATCAGCTGGCGGATATTGCTTGCTCCATCGCCCACCACATGGGCTGGGGTTCTTTCCATCACCGCTGAGACTTTATTTCCCACCACTAAAAAACGATAATCTCTTCCTTTAATAAATTCCTCAATTAAAACATCCTTTTTGCCAGGTTTTTTGAAAACTAAAGGCAGGACTTCGTCAAATTCTGCCAATGATTCAATGTTGGCAAAGACTCCATTACCATGAGCTCCCCTGGCTGGTTTTAAAACACAAGGAAACAGATTCTGTTCTAAAATTGTTTCCCTGGCTTCTCTAGCGGTTCTGACGAGCCAACTTTGGGGGACTGGAATTCCCTGAGTCCGCAGCACCTTTTTGCTTAAAAACTTGTTATTGGCAATAAAACAAGCGGGTTGAGAATTGACTGGAAAAGAAGTGCCTTTGATAAATAAAGATTTCTTATGACCCACTAGCTTTAAAAGATGGAAGCGTTTAGAAATAATGTCTACTTTTATGCCTCTGACTAAGGCCGCCTCTAAAAGAACTTGGGTGCTTTTACTTCTAAGTTGTTGTTTACTGGACAATTTGACTCTTTTCTAGGGCAGGACACTTTTTTTATTCAATCAACAAAAGTCAGGGCCACGCCTTTTTTTCCGGCTCTGCCTGTACGGCCGATCCGATGAACATAATCATCATATGTTCCGGGCGGATCATAGTTGATCACATGGGTGATATCTTCTATATCCAGACCTCTTGAGGCTACATCGGTGGCCAGCAAAATCTGCACCTCATTATTCCTCATCATTTTTAAAGCCCGCAACCTTTGCCCCTGGCTTTTGTTGCCATGAATGGACGCAGATTTAAAACCCCTCTGTAGGAGATTGTCTTGGAGCTTGTTCACTCCCCGCTTGGTTCGGCTAAAAACTAAAACTTTACGAAACTCTTCTTTAATCAAAAGGTCATGCAGAATCTCTAGTTTGTTTTTACCCCGTGTCCTGATGATATCCTGATCAACATTTTGAGGAGTGGCGCCGGTTTTTACTGACACTGTTACCGGATCAACTAAAAAGTTTTGCATCACTTCCTTGATTTCCTCGGGTATGGTGGCCGAAAAAAACAAAGATTGGCGATTTCTGGGTAAAAACGAGATAATCTGACGCACATCATGGATAAATCCCATGTCTAACATCCTATCCACCTCGTCTAAAACCACATTAGCGTAATCACCCAAGTGTAAAATCTGTCGTCCTTTTAAGTCTTTTATTCTTCCCGGAGTGCCGATAACAAAGTTTGGCCGGCGCGATAATTCCCTTGCCTGGTTTTTTAATGAAACTCCGCCAATACATAGGGTGGAAAAAATCCCCATACCCAAGCTAAAGAGTTTAAATTCATCTTGAATCTGGAGTGCCAGTTCCCGGGTAGGTGCTATGATTAACACTTTTTGGCTACGATCTTTGGCTACTTTGGTAATCAGAGACAATAAAAAAACAGCTGTTTTTCCCGTGCCGGTATTGGCAATCCCCACTAAATCTTTTCCGGCCAATACTGGCAGCATTGCTTGATCTTGAATGGGAGTGGGTTGGTCAAAACCATGCGTTACAATATTTTGTTGTACTGTTTCGTGCAAGGGAAAATCCGCAAAACTGTTGACGGAAACATAGGGAACCTCCACAAAATCCACCGCCCTTTTGACAAACATCAGGGGGTTTAAAGAAGCCCCTTGGCCGCGATAGCGACCTCGACCACCTGATCGATTGGGTCTGTAACGATTAGATCTATTGTTTCGGCCCCGAAACCCACGGGCACGACCACGATTAAAATTTTTCATTTTTATTATGATAATGGCTTTTAAAAGGAGGCGATTCAAAAAAAGGGAAGATACGAGTACCTAAACCAAATAAACCGACTCAAATCAATATTAATTACTGATTAACATTTAAAGCTAATAAAGGTGATTATAACACATCCCATTCATGCTATCAAACTATAGGATACTTACTTCTTGTTTGACTTGAAATAACAGGATTCTTTTAACCAACTCATAAATTCCTGCCAATGCTCCGTGTTCCTAGGATTAATCTGACAGGCTAATTTCTACCTGAAGAAATCAAGCTAACTTAGGTATATTAAGTTCCAACTGGCTCCCCCTAAAGAACTTGTTCCGCAACCGCAAAGTTAAGTTTGATTTCAATTTGGCGGAAACCAACACGAACTTTAAGTAGGATATTTACTTGTTAACCCTTAAGTAAAAACAACCGCATTACCAATCCCTCGAGGTTGAGAAACAGCATAATAAATCTGTCTATTGTAATCAGTGTTGTAAGGAGGAATATTGATTATCTTGCCTTTAATATATAAAGAAGCCGCCCCACCAGGGTCAAAAGCCATTGCTTCAAAAGCCCCCATATTTAATAAAACTTGAGCCATCTCTGAGTAAGTTACCCCAAAACTATCACGGATTCTACTATTAAACACCACTCCTATAATTTCATTTTTCTTACCTAAACCCAGAGCAATTTTTGGTCCTCGTTGATTAAGTCGATCATTTCTAGACGCTTGGGATTTTATTGAATGTTTGGTTTTAAAACCCTCCAACTTCATATCAATATCCAACTTACCATTTTTTAACAATAACGGTCCTGCCCCCACCGCTTCCTCCACTTCTTTCCACTCTCTTTGAAGCTCTAAAGTAAAATCGATTTCTTTACCCACCTGATAGAACTTAGCAAAAAAATTATCATAAATTTCTCGAGAAAAAGACAGAGTAATCCCCACTGGTAAAAGTATTCTTTTCGGATTAAAAGCTTTCTTAAACCGTGATTTATAAACCGCCGCAATCCTTCTACCGCAAATAGTTACCAAAACTCGATTTTTAAGAGACACTTTTTGATCAAACAAAAGATTATAAACCGCTACCTTTTTTCCAACTAGTTCCTCCAACGTAGGATTGATCTGTCGCCTATCCCAACTAACAACAGATTGTTTACCATATTCTTCTACCCAAAGTTTACCGGCTGGTAAACTTAATCGCTTGATCAAAACTTCGCCATTTTTTTTAAAAGCCAGCACTGGACGATTATATAAAGGCAAGCTTAAAATCTTACTTTTATGAATTGCCAAACCTAAATGTGTTCCAATATATTCCTCTGTTAAACCCAGCTTGCCGACTAACTCATTATTTAAAATAAACCCGCCGTTAAAACCCAATAAAACTTTCTTTTTCTCCTGTTTTTCTATTTTTTTAACTAATTGTGGTAGGGCTTCATTTCCCTCTTTCCGGCTTTCTATGATTTCAAAACGGCCCCCCCTAGCTAGTTTAAAATAGGCACCAGTCCACGCTAGACCATCCGAGTGTTTGCCGCTAAATTTACCCCAAACCAAACCCTTTTGAGAAACGTCAATTTTTTGAAAGTTATTAATGCTTTCTCTTAAATCTTCTCCTGTCTCATCTTGTCTATTTTTTATTTCTTCCCAAAACTGTCTATTCATTCCTCTCACTCTTTTCAACCCTTGATTAAAATCTTTAATCTGCTGTGTAGGCACAGGGTAATTCAAAACTGGCCTTAAACCTGCCGGTACAAACTGAAAAAAAGTTTTATCTTTAGTTAATCCAATAAAATGGGCAAATTCTAAAGAATCAACTCTTCCAAAACGAAAACTATCAATATCCAAAAGGTCTAAGGTGACAAAATTATCTTCCCCTCTAGCAAAAACTACTCCCTGCTTCTCTTTTATTGCCACCAAAACATTTTTAACTTTTTTATTTAATTGATAAAAGTTTGTACCATGGCAGTAAGTAGATAAAGATAGAATTCTCAAAAATCCGCTTCGCCTATACTGTCTCAACAATCGAAAACTAGGTTTTTTTAAGATAATCTCCAAATCATTTTTAGTCACTCCATTAAAAAAAGGCCTATCACTTACCACTAAAGAAAACTTAAACTGGTTACCTTTCTTCAACCTTTCAGTTATCAACTCTTCCGTTAAAACCTTTAAATCCATCATCACATCCTTGCTGCCTCCCAAAAAAAACATCACCTCTCGTGACTGCTTAATCACTTTGTTACAAAACAAATCAACATTAAAAGAATCAATATTTGGGAATAAAAATTTCAATTTTTCTGTCCAAGAATCCTCTGACTGATAATCTTTTTCAAGTAAAGCTTGTTGCAAATTAAAATCTTCTTCTTTTGCCCCTGATTGAGAAAAAGGATCAAACTGCCCCCCAAAGATCTTTTGGGATAAACAAACCACTACTCCCCTCAATTCCTGTTCTGTTAACTGATGAAAAAGATATTTGCTACTTGTCCTGTTTCGATAATTTAAACTATGGTCAATAATTATTTTTTCCTTCCCCCATGTCAAGCAAAATACTTCCTCAATGGCTTTAAAAAATAGCCAACGTTTTTTAGGCTCAAGCTCTACTTGATCAACCAGTTGACGGCCAAAAGCAAATATTCTGCTTTTTAAATCCAATTGTTCTATCCTAAAAAATGAAGGATCAATTAATGATTTAAGATAAAACAAAAAACCGCAAGGTATATAGCCAGGAAAATAAGTTCTATTTCTCCCTGCAACGATTTCTTTAATTGAATTTTTCCTAAAATTCAAAACTTTTCTTAAAGATTGGTAGGCAATTTTTTTTGTTTGACCATTATTTCCTGTTTGCTGCCAAAGTTTTTCTAAAATATAAACAAATTGTTCTTTTAAAGCTTTAAAGGTAAAACGAGCATTTACTATTTTTATATTAGCTTTAAGTAATTGTTTTCTTTTTTCCTTTGAAATAATAAATGGTATTAACTCACGTACTAAATTATGAACATCGTCTCTAAAAGCAAATACCTTCAACCCTGATGTTACTTCTTTATAAGTTTGATAAGGACTAAATGGATTAACCACTAAAGGTACGCCCGCCGCCGCGCTTTCTATAATCGGTAAACCTCTGCCCTCAGTTTGACTCAGTAAAAAAACCATGTCAGAAACCCCATACAACTCGCCTATCCCTAACTCTTTCAAACCTTCTGTTAAAAAATTCTCATTGCTATCCTTGCCAAATTTAAAACCAACAAAAAATCTCTTTTTTAAATCTGGGGTTAATTGTTGGTAAAAATTCACTATTTCTCTTTTTATTTTTTGAAAATACTCAAAATGTCCAGAAGCAATCGGTCCGGTAATCAATAAAAGAACTTTTCTTTTCTTATTAATCAGGTGCTTTTTAAATTCTCTATCCTCAAGTAAATTTTTCAAAACTACAAAGTTTTTTTCTATCTGTTTTCTTTCAATTATTCGGGTCGGTTGAAGAAACAATAAAGTCGATGTGGGAGAAAATTTCACCTTTTTTCGCCAACCAATAACAAAAGGCTTTTCTTCCTTTACTTGGTGATTAATTTGATAATCTCCTGGCTTAAAAACAACTAGTTTTTTATATAAAGAGCCAAAAAGAAGATTAAGTTTATAATATACTTTCTCTTTTTGTAAAAAAGTTAAGGGATTAAATTTTTTTGTATCTATGGCTGTGCCTATTTCGGTCACATTATTAGGATTCAACCCCTCTTCTTCAATCAGTATCTTGCTTTGCAGCTTACTAATGTTAACTTGTATCCAAAACTGACTCCTCCAAGGAAAAAGCAGCTTAATTATGCTAAAAAACTCTCCTAAATCAACATTAGTAAAAAAGTGGTCCCTCACTCCTGGTTGTTCACCTTTCTGCCGATCACTAGGACTTTTTCCACCCTCCCAATAAAAATCATGATTAATATTAACTACTGGTATACCAAAAATCTCACTCACAATAACTGTGGCTAAGGTTAAAGAAAGATTCCCAGGATTAGAAGCTACATTAGAAAGAACCAAACAACGGATATTTTCTTTTTCAATAATATTTAACATCTTCTCAATAATTGTTAAGCTTTGTTCCCAAATTAAAGTAGGTAAAAGATTGTAAACCCTACCTCCTCTTTTTAACTTATGAAAATACAAAAATTGATAAGGGTCTCCCCATTTTTCAAAACCAGCTGCTTCTTGGATTTTATAAACAGGAATCTTGCCTCTCTCTCTCTTTAAAACCTCTGCCTCATCATTAAAATCACCCACTATCAAGCTCGCCTTAAAACTACGGGGGAAAATTCTTCTAAAGGCTCTAATATAATGACTTGTCTCTGTAGAAACTCCATCCACTCCCAAATCATAAGTAATAAAAGCAAAACTACCATTACTTAAATATTTGCTAAAAGATGAAAATTTTTGAAAATCCTTTGGTTTTTGAGCAAATGAAATTCTTCTCTGTTGAAGTTTATCTAAAAAAATGCCTAAATCAAACCAAGTTTTGATTTTTTTTCTTTTTATCCGTTTAAAAAGTGATTTTCTATTATTCTCTATCGCCATTTGTAACATTATACAGCATTTCTACTACAACAATCTTATTATCACAATAAAAAAGATTGATACAACAACAAAAACATCATATTCTCATCTCAAATGCTCCCCCCTAAAGGGCTTGTTCCGCAACAAAGAAATAGAAATTAAAATTAGTCTATACGAAGTCAAACAAGCTCTTAAAAAGAATCTACTTTTTCTTTAGCTTTTTTTTCTTAACGGATGTTAACACTTTAGTAGCTTTGTTTGCTTTCTTGTTTGTTGATTTTTTGCTCTTTTTCGTCTTATTCTTTACTGGTTTTGGTTGCTTCGCTCTGGCTGACGATAGTAAATCAATAATTGTATTAAGCTTATTGTTTACCATTTCAATTTTTTCTACCAGCTGGGAAATACTACGATTATCTATATTGACTGGTGAGGGTCTTCTTGAATCTCTGTCGCCAAAGCTTCTTCTACCTGTTGATCTATTACTAGCACCGCCGCCTTTTTTCTCAAAACAATCACTGCAATATATTGGCTTGTCACCACTTGGTCTGA
>SDBT01009826.1_pt1 | contig 15488 bp, 17 predicted proteins | sample 2277101 | NCBI WGS metagenome assembly SDBT01 (sample SAMN10404973, study PRJNA504765) | marine sediment metagenome | isolation source: marine sediment core GS10_PC15, 103 cmbsf | place: Arctic Ocean: Southern Knipovich Ridge | collected 2010 | reverse complement strand
AGTTCCTTCAGTTTGAATAAGCTTATTTCATGCACGATCATATTCTACAGAGATATTTTCATAGTACTTTTCTTTCATTCTACGCGCAAGCTCGTGCTGGATGTATCGTACATTCTCATCAGATACCCACAATCTAAAGTTAGGGTCTACGTTTTGTTGGAAAAAGCCTGCAGTAGCCATTATAATATGTCTAGATTATTTTTAAGGCTTTAATTGTTCTAAAATACATTGCGTTAACTTGGTATTATGTTTGGATTGATGGTTGAATGAACAATTAAAGCAGATATCTGTTTTTTGGCTTTTTGAGGTGTTTTTCCCACAAACTCGATAGTTTTTGTAATTTTGGTTTATATTCTCGTTTGTATTGACCAACTGGTTCGTCAAGTTCAAAACTGCGATCATCTGCGTCAAAGCGGAGAGTTTTTATATCCTGGATACGTTGATCTTGATATACAACTTGGTCATTAGCTATCCAGTTGAACAGAAAGCCCAATTTGATGATCTGTGCAACCTCTGCAGTCTCTTTATTATCAAGATTGTATTCCTCTTTGAGATCTAGTATGTATCTCCTAATTATGGGATCACGAATCTTCTTTCGTTTTATCTTCTGCCAGTCCCCAGTATAGCTTTCTTGAAGATCTTTGCAGATATCATCTATTTCAGCTCTGATCTCTGACCGATCGAGATTTGACTTGAAATTGAGCTGTTCTTGAAAGAGTTGCTTGAGATCTTTGAATATCTGGTCGGGATGTTTCTGTGATCCATACTTGTCAATTAATCGATAGGAGACGTAATTTCTATTATTGTTTGCTCGGTTCCGAAAGTATACAACTTTCCCTTCCGAGTCAATGCCACTTCCGCGTGGGAAATGCCCTCGGGAGCATTCCTCAAACACCTGTAACCAATAGGGGTCCAGTGTAAATTGAGCACAATCATCGAACAATGGATAAGCAATCTTCTTGTTCGGCGTGCTAGGAGTTTCAGAGGGAGTCGGTGATAACGTCCCATTCAGGAAGCTCGACGGGGTTTTGGTGTCGGAGCTTCTAACAGAATCTATGGTGCTTTTCTGCACCACCTTTCGGCGATTTGATGTTTCTGCTACAGTCATCTGTATATTTGCTTTAAAGACTTTATTATCGAAATTCAATTTTCGGACCTTACGGAAGTAATTTCTTTTTGAAATTCTGTTGGATGATAGTAATGGAAGATATTGATTGGGATAAGCTTGCACAACAAGAATCAGAATGGGAACAAGGTTCTGAAGAAGAATCCTTCTTACCCGCATATAATGTAGATGAATATGCGTTAGCCCAAAGTGATGACGAAGAACAAGAGTGGGATTACGATGATGGTGATGACGGCGAGTTTACGCATTTTGTCGATAAAGATCCAGATGAATTCGGTTTTAGTTATGCTCAATTAACACATATAAGTTATGGGGATCCTGAAATGGGTACTACCATTGGTGGAAAGTTTACCAAGCTGGAGAAAATCATGCAGATGCAGACTATATCAAAGGAGAAGCTCTACACTAATAAATTAAAGGTAGATCTGAATATGCATTTTTCATTTGACAAGACCAACCACTATGCTGTGCAAGTACAAGATGTGCCGCGTTTCTGGCTAAAGAATAGTCAAGCAATGGCTAGTACTATATTTATGATTGACAAATTAGAGGGTACAAAACTTACTGCTGACAAACTGGCAAACTATTCGCAACAGACTGGTATAAGAAAAGAAGATTTGTTCCGTTATTATCGTTTGTTGGAGAAATATATAAAGTATTAATATTCTCTTACCAATTATTAATACATGAGTACAGTTCAACATAGTCATCCAATAATGAATACTATCATGTTAGGAATCTCTACTGGTTTAATGACTGTTAGTGCTATCTCTGGATTTATTAGTTATGGAAAACTCGGTAGTGATCCTGGGGTGAGTGAAATCAAAAAGTTGCTGCTATTTGCATCAATATTGTCCCTTTTTTCAGTAATAATGCTTGGTATGGGAATATTCCTCGTTCATCGTTATGGTGCAAATATGAAGGGTGTATTTGGTATTACCCTGTCGGCAATGGCTGCATTTTTAATGTTTCTTTCTGGTATATCGTACGCAGTGGCTGTTGCCAAGATAGATAAACAAAAGTATAAGGGCGCTCATACTGCAGCAATAGTGTCAACAGTATCAACTTTTAGTGGTATGGCATTAATTAGCGTGTTATTCTTACTAGCACTGTTAGCACTACGCGGGAAGCAACCGGTAGTAACAGTTAGACCATCCGCAGCAACTACACAGACCAAGTTAGTATCCTCATATCTAAAGCAGGACAGTGCTGCACAGCAGTTAAAACAGCTACAAACAGGTACAGGAGTCTTAAAGTCCAGTGATCCTGCAAGTCTAGGAACGCAGTAATTAAAATTATTTTCTTTAATCTTATTAATGGTAACTTCTAATAAGATCTACAACAAAAAGACCGGACATTACATTGCAAATACCGCCGCTAATCGCAAACGTTTGGGACTAAAGGCATCACGCAAGGCATCCCGAAAGGCGTCACGCAGGCGAGGATCACGGGCCAAGCCGACCAAAGGAGACTGCAAGTGCTACTATAAGGGTTCTGAACCCTCACCTAAAGGATATGGATACTGTGCACACTGTGGAAATGTAGGCTCTACAAAGATTGGTACTGATGGAATAAAGTGGAAGATCAAGAAACGAGCTAATGGATCCTTGTATTGGGCAAAGATGAAGTAAGATGTTATGTTTAATTTACTGTCAAATGTAAATTAAACTTGTAGTAACCAGTTTCCAGATCCGTAACGAGGACCCCACAGACAACTCTTGCTGTCACAGCCGGGGTAGTAGAAATCAGTATTGGATTGAGCATTCCCGTCCGGCAAGCAGGCATATGCTGCAGCGCGGAGTTGAAATTGGGTTGCTGGATCAGTAGAGAAGAAGAATATTGGTGCATCCAAATTCAGTAGTTTGCGACCAGCTTGGTAAGCAGTCTTGGCAATGTTCCAGTTCGTAGAGGTATTAACGTAATCGGAAAAGTTTTCAGGGTTGTACTTTATTGGATAGTCAATCATCCAAAAGTAGTTTTCTCCTACCTTGCTCATAATGAGAACTGGACCATTAATGTAGTAGAAATTGGGGTAGCCTTGATTACCACCAGCTGCAGTAGCCTCCATCAGTTTCTTCATGGCGTAATCAGCAACCTTGCCATCATTAGCCCCAACGATCATTCCTCCTTGTTCCAAGTGCTTGTAAACATCAAGTTCGCTGACGTGACGAAGCTGTTTGTGAGCGATTGGTTTCATACCTGAGACAACTGGTGGGAAAGGCACCGGACATGGGAGATTACGTAGAAAAGTACTGCCACTATCAAACGTGCCAGCCGCCTCTAAACATGTGTATTCATCCTTACTACAACCCTGGCAACTACCTTTTACTGGCGGTTTGACGTGTGGAAGACGAAATTGTTCTTTACAAGTCTGTACGGGACCAATATTAGGAACACCCTTCAATGTTTGCCCGTAGCAGGATTGTTGTACCGGGGTGCGATATACAGTAAACCCTCCACAGTCGCAAGTTTGTCCTACCTTGTTCTGTTCTTGGTACACAGTGCCACACTTACCACAGCTATAAAATTTGCATGACTTGCAGGTTGCACAAGTTGGTACTGGGAACTGACTCAAACTTAGTCCCTCCTTGCTACTTTTTGCAAGCATAACAAGTAATACTGCAGCAACAACCAATAATATAATGTAAACGATGCTATTGTCCATTAAAATGGTAAAAGATAATAATTTGAGGATTTCGCTGACGACTCGAAGAGTCAGCGAAATGGATCAGGTTTTTCCAAGAAGATTGCAGAGAATAATATAATACAGTTCCTTTCTCCTCCAGAGAAAAGAATTGGTCTCTTAAAGTGTTATTCTTCATTATCCACATCATGTTCCTCGATCCACAAGCGATCGCGACCGCGGGAAAAAAAAGAAAAACCGACTTTCCACACCCCAAGGGACTCCTCTATCCAATCTTTCGGTCTACTATCTTCAATGTATTTATGAGCAGATACCACCGCTTTTTCCCATGTATTATTAACAGCTTCGATATTTCCACCTTCATAAGCTTCTCCACACATCAGAATGTAAACTTTGCCCATCGCTACTTGATAGAACTCATCTTTAACCTGTAAAATTCAATTTTTATATTTTGCACTAAAATATAGCCAATAAGTAATGAGCACTGAAGAAGATATTAATCTAGTGCCAACTACGCAGTGGACTGCCACACGGATCGGTATTGAAATCATTGGTTGGCTCGGTGCAGCGATGCTTCTCGTCGCTTATTACCTAATCCAGAACAAAAAGGTTGATCATGATAGTCAGGTGTATATAATGCTAAATGTTCTCGGTGCGTTTTTCCTAATGATCAATACGTGGTCGCATAAAGCATATCCATCAACAATAACTAATTTTATTTGGTTGATCATTGGTAGTGTCTCTGCTTACAAAATATTCTATCGTAGTGAATAATCTAATAAATTGTCTGCAAAGACAATTTATTTTTGTTTGTTCATGTAAAACACGATATAAAAGGCGATAAAGAAAATAACCGTCTTTAGGCCGACGAGGATCAGCCAGCTATTGGCCATAGGCAGTGCTAGCTCAAAAATACGGTCTGTAAACGGCAAGCTGAGGACCAAAAAGATACCCGTCGCAAACATGACATATTTGAGACTATTATATTCTTCAGGGGACTTTTTCCTTACATTTAGGATGCTGTTCAATACTGCTAATTCCTTTGAATCGGTTTCATCATCAGAATCATCAGAGAGGTCAGCAAGCTTTGTACCACGATCTTTTTTACCCATATTAGTTCTCAACATCTTTTTGATTTAAGCTGCTTTAAGAAACTGTGCAATTAAATGTAATTAGAGACATGTCAGAACATAAATCTATCCCTCTACAGAAATTTTTATCCAACATCAAACAAAAAGGATATTCTTCTACCAAGGTCTACGCGCAAGGACCTGAGGTAAAATTTATCCAGCTGTATTCAAACCTGCAACGAAAACCATTTCTGCTACAAGTACCTAGTCAGTTTGTGATTTACAGTACCGCAACTGATCATATGCTTGACTTGGCTGAGAATGACTATCGTAATTTCCGGCAGCGAGAGTACCTGAACAAAATCAACTTGCATGATGCAGCTTGCTTATCTGAATGTAATCTGAGTATTAAAGATGGTACTGTGTTTAGCTGCTATCTTATTGACAATATTCCTGATGCTCTAAGCGAAGATGAGATAGAAGACCTGGAAGATCTAGGTAAGGACGAAGAATTTTCTTCTGACTCTGATATTGAGATTGACGACTATCCAGTTGAGGACATTTATCCCGTATTTAACATGGCGAGCTTTATAAAGCACATGGATGATTTTGAGGAGACTGTCCTAGAGCATTACTCAGCAATTACCGAAGCTGAAGAGGAGATGAATGAAACAGAAGTTGAAAAATTATTACAGACCTTTGACAACCAAAAAATACAATTAAAGGACCGTATCTTTAGCATCCACAAGAATGCTTACAATACTCGTAGAGACATTGCCAAGTGTGGAGATAACCTGCAACGCATTTACCTATTAAAGGAACAATCAACTGCAGAACGGGACAGAGTTAGATTCAAGATTGAGCGCCTGGCGGTTGATACAGAGGAAAAGATTGACGCGTTAAATGAAAAATTACGAGAACAGCGCAACCAAGCGGATGTATTGCTCAAAAAGCACCGAACATTTATCGAGCGCTTTGACCTTATTGAATAAAGGACATTACATCTCTATTAAAAAATCTAGTATAATTATAGGATGATACCTAGAATTATACATCAAACTTGGAAAACAACGGATCTACTACCACACATGAAACAATCCCAGGACTCGTTTATCCGGCTTAACCCGGGATGGACCTATATACTGTGGACTGATAAAATGAACAGAGAGCTCATCAAAAAGTATTTCCCTTGGTTCATAGAATACTATGATAACTATGAATACAATATTCAGCGTGCTGACGCTATTCGTTACTTTATTCTTTGGTTATATGGCGGTGTATATGCTGATACAGACATTATTTGTAAGCGACCTCTTGACGACCTACATAAGGAACTTGAAGAGTCTGGGCAAGACCTAGGAATAATTCATAGTAGTCACTTGGACTATTACTCAAACTGGTTTATGATCTCCTCCAAAAAGAATCCTTTTTGGCCAAAGGTATGGGATCAATTAGTAGACGTATATGGATATAAAAAGTGTATGTACTGCATTACTCGCCATCTTAAGATCATGGTGACAACCGGACCGATTTTTATTGACCGTTGTATGAAAAAGCACAAACCTCCGGTAAGAGACCTAACAGCTGGTTTTAATGATTGTAGTGTGTGCGATTCGCACTGTGTTTGTGATAATTGTTACATAGTTAATATGAATGCTGGACAGTGGAATAGTTGGGACTCTAAAATAATGAATCAGTTACTTTGCAAGTGGCAGTATATGGTATTATTGTTACTGATGGTATTGGTGATGTTGATTATCATTCATCCTTGTAAGTAAGAGACATGCTGTCTCTTAAACTCTCCGCTAAGAGACATGCTGTCTCTTAAACTCTCCGCTTGCTCTGCAATGCTCTGCCAGAGGCCCGAGGGTTTAAGGGACCGAAGGTCCTTTACTCGGTTTCCTGTGCATTTTCACAGTCAGAATCTGAATAAGAGTAGGAAAAGTCAGAAGAGTCAGAAAGATCAGAAGAGTCAAAGTCAGAAAGATTAGAAGAGTCAGAGTCAGAAACATTAAAATCGTCAGAATCGTAATTTTCGTGCGGACATCCCCAACGAGCTGATATGGGGGAATGTTGCAAGGACGAGTAAGGCGGCGATGGAACTGACTGAGGAGTCGAAAGATGTACTGGAGATGGATAGTCATTATCTACCAACTCAGTCAGGAGATGTGGTGGGGGAGGTGGAGGCGGTGGGGGTGTGCCATGGTCTCCACTCAAGTTGTCAATAAGATTTTTAGCATCATCAATCTTATTTGACCATTCATCAGGATGTGTGCTGAGCTGATTGATCAGCTGATTGATCTCATCAACCTTACTGGGGTCCTCATACTCTGGGGTACACGTACCCGCAGATGTATTAGGAACGTCAGTTTCATCAGATGAGAACTCAATAAGAGGTTCTGGTGGCTGTACATATTCTTCAGTCGCGATCCTTCGTTTAAGGCGGACAATAGGGTTCTCTAGTTCCTCTTCGTCAGTATCTGATTCTTGAGATACAACAGTAACTTCCTGAAAGTCAACCTCTTCGATGATCTGTTTGTCTACTCTCGCACGCTGCTTAACAAGGCGTTCCTTGAGAGCAGATAGATGGTCACCCTGCTGTTGAGACTCCTTGGCGGTACTAAATGTTTGTAGTATTACGCCTTTACCAGTACATTCAATAGGAAGGCCTAGTGAAGCCTCGGTCACTGCAAAGTGCATGACCTTTTCGCAGCTAACATCGTAAGAGTTCCAAACTCTTCCTACTGCTACCTGAATTTTACGAACGCACACATCAATTTGATCTGGCTTTTCGTCAGAATGGCGGAGGAAGTACCCTTCCTCAGTTAGCTCATCGTCAGGAATATCACGATAAGGTGACTCTGCACGGCGCTCTCCTTCTTCATGACGAATAAAGTTTTTTGCCACAGTGTCTAGTAAGTCGTTGACCCCGTCCTTTGTACGACAGAAATCGTACAGTTTCACGGTAAAGTCCTCCAAGCTTAGTGAGTAAATGAAAAACATTACTATTTAGGCAAGATTATCTTTAAGCAAGAAACGGTTTTTCAACCATTACTTTACCAAAGTAAGATATTGTCAAGGGAACCAGGGGTTACGAATATATGATACCGGCTGCCACCACATTTGAGCTACAGCGGAGGGCGTCGATCCTTTGTATTGTGGCGTCATTGTATAAACATTAGTGATTAAAGGAGGGGGTGGCCATAGGTCTTCATCACCGGCTCGGGAAAAGAACACTGCGATTACAACTATGATAATAAATATCAATATTACAGCCTTCATTAATATCATACAAGATTTCACACGATGCAAGTTTTAAAAAATGAATAATATTTAAAAATGAATAATATTTAATAATGAAAATTCTCGTATTACATGGCTTTGGTCAATCCACCCAGATTGTCCAACAACGAGGAAAAGCCCTCTTCAAACATCTACAGAAATTGGAACATGAACTCACTTTTCCTGAAGGACACATTGACGTCCAACTCTTTAACCAAGATGGATCCATTAGACAAGAAGGAAAAGCCTGGTTTGCATATAATAAAGATCCTAATATATTTTTAGAAGAAATGAACCAACAAGAAACTGAGTGGATTGGTATAGAAAAGACCTTTCAACAACTACAATCAAAAGTATTTGATGTTATTATAGGATTTAGTCAAGGGGCTGCAGTGGCAATCGCACTTGCGAAAAAGTTAAAGCCAAAAAAGTTGGTAATTTTGTCAGGATTTGTGCGCCCAGAGCCAACAAATTGGAAATTAGAAAATGTAGAATGTCCTGTATTAATGATATGGGATCCAAGTGAGACTATAGTTCTAAAGGAAAGCTTAGAATCAGTGCGAAATTGGTGTGATAATTTGACAGAGATGACACATAATAAAAGGCATTCTATTCCATCTACGACGGCAGTACGTAAGAGGATAGTAGAATTTTTGGATAGTTAATTTATTACTATTATAATAAATTAAAAGGTATTGTGAATGAAACGCCCAGTTCCAACCGGAACTAATCGCTCTTTAGGTTCTAGACCCTGGCGATCAACACGAGGAGCTTGAAGTTGGAGCCGGTTGCGTACTCCAGCTACTTGTGGTCGTGGATGGCTGTTAGGTGCAAAAGACTGTGAATGGTTGCCAAGACCATCACTGTTAACCAAGGCATGGGTACCAGGGATTGCCTCACCAAACTTGCCGCGATTCTCAATGAAGAAATACTCTTTGGGGTTGGTCTGACGGGCACGATTGTATTCCTGATGCGGTTGAATATGAGGAACTGCAGCTTTGCCTTCAAAATGACCAGCATGGATCGCATCCGGTAGACTAACATCACCCAGATCACCTTCTTGAATATGACGACTGCTGACGTTAGTCTGACGATTAGCATGAAGAGCTTGACGAGTAGTGATTGGCACGTCATGACCACCATGATCCACCATCTTGTAGCTGCTAGGAGCTTTCATGGCAGTGTGAATCGGTGCATTGTCAATCATTGGATCAATACGTTCAGACATTTGGCGATCAGCCATATCTACTAGTCGCATGGTAGGTTGAGCCTGGGCTGAAGTTTGTACCTTGTTATCTAAACAAGTCTCATCAACATTTCCAATGCTGTAACCGCTGAGGTTAGTAAGGTAGTAGCTTGGATTGTACCAAGCTGAAGTCTGCACCTTGGGTGTTAGCTCATAACCATCACGGGTAAGATTAGAGACTGTAGGTACGGGAACTGCAATATTAGTTTGGGCAGCAGTCTGTACGCCAGGTTCGAGAGGAATATTAGTATTGATTTCTGGTTCAAGAGTGTAACCAGGATCAAAACCACTTCCAGCTCCAACATGCTGCATATTCTCATTGATCCCCTGTACGTCACCAACAGTCGGTTGGACAAATGTATATGGATCTTTATATCCGGGTTTGACCGCCACGTGCATTGGGGTACGCATATTGTTAATGTCACGAGATTGATCCGAGATGTGAAAGGGGAAATGGATACCCATCTGTGGTCGGACAATCATCTTACCATCTAATTCTATTTCTGGCACACCAGTATTAACGTGGACTGGAATACTGGGATGATAAGGTATACTAGCGCGAGGCTGCTTAAGATGGAGGTCAATGCTACCCTCGTGATAAGAGTTATCTGTATAGTTATCACCCCTTACGGATGGCCGTGGAGCAGCATCTGGGCACACCTTGTCAATAATAGTTTGTGGCGAAACTTTGGCGATCTCGACCCGTTTACCATATAGATCCTTTACGATTGGACCAGCAGTAATTGCATCAAACTTTACAGGCATACGACTGAGGGGCTCATAGAATTTAGGATCAATGATAGGAGGACGAATATTATTTTTATTAACCTTGTATGGGTAGCCCCATTCCCCGTATGGGTTAAGTCCTTGTGCATACTTACTGATGTGTTCTCCAATGTACTTATTTTTGGAGTCATCCATGCGGATGCTCATCATAACATCTCCAATATCGACTGGCAACCTACGAGGAGCCCATCTCACTTCTCCTTGTGGAAGCTTTAAGATTCTTGGAACCTCATAGCCTTGCATAGTATAATTTCTCTTTAAAAGTTGTAGTGCCATATTATTCGATGGCAAGATTATTTTAAAGTTGCATTGTGCTTTGTTTGAACTAATTCAAATTGCGGGGTTCCGCCCCCGCAAGCGACGGAGCCTCCGGCAGAAATGTGGACAATTTGCGGGGTTCCGCCCCTACTTTTAACAAAAGTAGGGCAGATATATTTAGTTTGAACTAATTCAAATTAAACACTATGTGGGGTTCTTGCGAATCCTCCGGATTCCCTACGAAGGGAATGCAAAGCGTTCCAAAGTCCGCCCTCGCAGACGACGAGCCTCTGACATCGAGTTGCAGAGCATCGGAGGTTCTAAAGGACAGAATGTCCTTTATGCAGAGCATCGGAGGTTCTAAAGGACAGAATGTCCTTTATGCAGAGCATCGGAGGTTCTAAAGGACAGAATGTCCTTTATTTTAGTAGTAGGGGTTATCCTTTCGGTACTCCTGGTACAAAGCATTCATATAAGTCTGATGCTGAGGAGCAGTCAGTGTGCCATTAGCGTTGCTGGTGTAAGGAGTACTAGTGTAAGAAGTTGGTCCATTGTACATTGCGCAGGCGCCACCAGGGGATCCAACCTTTTGGGCTGGCCAAGCAGCACGATCAGCACCCTCAATAGTATCGTAAAACTTGGTGTTAGGCATGTTAGCATGGAACTCTACCTGACGAAGACCAGTCTCAAGAGCCATCCACGAAGTGGGATTGAGACCAGCATAGCCAAGGCCGTAGAGACCATCGGTACCATTAGCAGCCGACAAGTGACTGGGACGGCCAGAGTAAGGGTCGTTAGCTGGACGAACGACGCCACTTACGACATTTAACGCCGGATCAAATGTACGTTGGCTCTGAGCGCGAGCGGCATTTTCACCATTAATTTTTGGATGAGCACAGCTCCAAATTTGCGATGTAAGACTAACTGTCGACATGATTACTAAGAACAAAGATTTTATTTTACAAATGTTTTTTTTCCATCGCCAGGCCAACAAGTTTAATTTTTTGAAATGTAAACAACAGTTGGCAGATCGTCTGTCAAAAGGCCAAATCAATTTAAGGTCAGTTGGTAAGAGCTCCCTGTAGGAATGCAATATACTCGCCACGCCGCATATCAGTCTTGGTCTCCTTTACAATGTCCTTTACCTGTACAACTCCCTGCTCCAGCTCATTCCTACCAATCACTACCATATAACTAATTTGGTTATCTAGGCAGTATTCGATCTGCTGTTGCATCTTCGGGTTTTTCTTGTATAGGAATTCGGCACCGATTCCAGCTGCCCATAGCTCCTGACAGATCTTCATTCTATCTGTCGTGAGGTTACCACCAGCAGAAGCCACAAGGACTTGGGTAGGGCACACCTTCACGTTGTCAAGGGCCTGCTTCTCCATGATAGCGAAGATTCGCTCAATGCCGATACTGAATCCAACTGACGGAATCTTCCGTCCAGTCGTAAACATTCCGATCAGCTCATCATAGCGACCACCGCCACCCACGGAACCCACATTGGTTCCAGTAAGGCGAGCTTCGAAAATCACACCGGTGTAGTAATCAAGACCACGAGCCAGAGTCAGGTCAAAGACGATAGTTCCGTCTGAGGCACAGCCAAAGGCATCCAGATACTCAAATAGTACCTTCATGTCATCCAAAGACTTTGTAGCCTTCTCATTTCCGGCAAGACGCTGTCCGATCTCTTCTCGGTCAAACTTAATCTTCACAAACTCACCGATCCCATCGGCAGCTTCGGCAGTAAGACCTTTCTCGATCATCTCTTGACGAACATCTTCCCAGCTGTTCTTGTCCAGCTTATCAATTGCGCTGCAAATAGGTCGCAGCAAATTCTCCGGAACACCACAGAACTCCATCATTCCATCTAGCAAACCTCGGTGATTCACACTGATCTGGAAATCTCCAATAGCCAGCTCCAGAAACACTTCTCGCATAATCTGGAGGCACTCGGCGTCGGGGATAAGAGCAGGGTAATGTCCGGCAATGTCGAGATCACACTGGAAGAACTCCCGATAACGTCCACGGGAAATCGTAGGTGAATCACGACGCCATACTTTAGCAATTTGATACCGCTTCATATGGATTACACCATTCATGGCACAGTACCGAGCAAACGGAACTGTTAGATCATACCGCAGAGACAGGTGAGACTCCTCACCTTCTCCCTGATCGGCTAGATCGTAAATTAGCTTCGAATCTTCACCGTACTTACCCGTCAATACCTGCTTCAATTCGAAGGCAGGGGTGTTAATTGTAATAGCACCATGACGCTTGTAAACACTGGTGATAATGTCAAAGACTTTCTGTCGAACCGCCATTTCTTTCGGTCCGAAATCACGAGTTCCGGCTGGAATCCGTGGCTTAATTCGCGTACTGGAAGCTGTTTCAGCTTCAACCACCTTGGCGGGTCGGACATTGAATGCCCCAGCTCGCAAAAGCTGGAAGACAGTTTCCATCTCGTCAGCCATATAGTGGTCACCATCCCAGGTCGGAATTACTTGTCGAACAGTCTCGTAAGCCTGTTCGAGTATAGCCGTTGTCTTCATTCGAATGTTATCCTCACGTACCCGTAGGTCCAAGGCCTGGCAAGCGGCATACATCTCGATGCCTAGAATAGTCTCAACGTTCTCAACAACCTTGACTGCTTTGCGAGCTGCGAATGCTCCCATCGAGACATGATCCTCTTGGCCGCAACTGGTATCGATTGTATCAGTCGAAGCGGGGTGGACCAGCGTCTTGTTTTCGGAAGCCAAAGCAGCTGCAGTGTATTGTGTAATCATAAATCCAGAGTGCAAGCCGCCCTTTCCATCAGGAATCAGGAAAGCGGGCAGACCTGAATTATTCTTGGCTGGATTCATAAGTCGATCAATACGACGTTCACTAACGTTACCCAATGTAGCGATGGTCATCGCCAGCATATCAGCCGCCTCAGATGGATACTGTCCGTGGAAATTTCCACCAGACACAATCTCACCATCTAGCACCATTGGGTTGTCAGTAGCGGAGTTCATCTCCGTTGTTAGTATTACACGAACCTGCCGCAGTATATCGCGGGTTGGTCCATGAATCTGAGGAACACCTCGGAGGCTGTAAGCGTCTTGCCGCTTAATATCACGACAAGCTCGTGCCTGATCCGAATTATAGATCTCAGAGTAGTTCTGATCACCAACTTTTCCGCCATCAACTGGGGGCAGTAGTTCCCGCATGTGAGCGGCAACCTCAATCTGTCCCGGGTGAGGACGAGTTTCGTGGATCCCAGCAGTGTACTGTTCTACACAGCCAAATACGGCCTCTCCAGTCATAGCTGCAATAACATCAGCTGCTACCGCCGCCGTCTCAGCCCGAACAAGGGCAAGAGCAGCATGAGCAACAATATATTGAGTGCCATTAATAGCAGCCAGACCTTCCTTGGCCCCGAGCACAATCGGCTCCAGTTTCATTTGACAAAGTGCCTCACTGGCGTCAATGTATTTGTTTCCAACAATCTGGACATTATTTCGGCTACAACTAGGCAGCCACATTTTTCCTTCACCCATCATGCCTCGGGCAAGATGAGCCAGCGGGGCCAGATCACCGGAAGCACCGACAGAACCCTTGCTAGGGATCATCGGCAAACAACCGGAGTTAAAGATTGCCACCATCCGCTCTAGATTCTCCAGACTCATTCCGCTCTTACCAATAGCAAGAACGTTAATCCGGAGAGCCAACATCATACGAGTCATCTGTAGGCTCAACGGCTCACCCACACCACAGCAGTGGCTACGGATGAGATTCCGCTGAAGTTCGGCAGTCTGCTCGTCAGTTACGCGAATAGCAGCAAAGGGTCCAAATCCAGTGTTAACACCGTAATGTACACCAGTTCGGCGCAATTCCTCTAGATCAGCGCGGCTTGCTGCAACCCGATCGCGAGCTTCCTTTGTCAGACGAATCTTAGATACGCTATTTCCCAGCTGATTCACAAGAATCTCTGGGGTCAAAGAACTTCCATCAATATCGATAAAAATCACAGGTTCAGTACTCATTTGAACAATTTTAAGTTTACATAAACTTAAAAAAATAATAATCAATTTTACTGGGAGGTCGATCCCCATGCGGAGGCCAAATTAGACTTGCACAAGAGTATATGGCGCTGCAGTGGCCTCAAGAATCGCATTAGTCAACTTTGCATTACGCTCAAAATGAACATTTAGAGGATGCGACCTTGCATACTGCGCAAGCCCTACTTTATCGTTGGCAGCTTCGAGCTCCTGTACCTTGATTATAGCATCACCCATCTGTCTAGCTACACTATGCACAAACATAGCATCTGCACCGCCATGCATCGTACGCTTACTAATCTTAGATTCGTCTGGTACTTGGCATTCGTGATCAGGCACAACCGTATTGCTTCCACCCATTCCAAATGTAGTGCAAGAGATATCTGGAAAATCTGACACAATCTCTCCGCCTTCACAACGAATCTGATAATGACGTACACATACTTTGGCACTGAGAGGGCTACAGATCATCTTGAACTGACAACCGTTTGACATGTTGGAAACGATAGTGAATCCTGACGGTTGATCACAACCTTCTCCCAGGTGCAGCATTGGATTATACCAATAGTTAGTAGTATTCAGATACAAATGGAAAGACCTATAAAGATCTGCAACTTGTGTAACCTGCACGTCCGTCAATTTATGACTTTGTACGTTGTCGTAAGAAGGAATAGGTAGTGCGTAGTTTCCATTGCTGTCCTTCTCACACAGTGCTTGAATAATTTCGTCAATGGTATCACCATCCCCGGCTCTTATCTCCCGGATCAACTTGTGCGTATAGTGTCTGAGGTAAGAATATGGATCATATACCTCAATCCGATCAGCATTAAATCGGTTCAAATGGGAGTAAGACCCGCGAATGCATTGTCCATACTTACCGCGATTTGCACCGGACTCTTATGTGCCAGCTACCCCCAACTGGGGACCGAATCACCGCGACCTCGCCATGCGTATCCCCGTATCATCGCAAAAAAACAGACGTGTGGAGCACCGCGTTGCCGGAGCAGATGCCTATGAACTAATAGTATCT
>SDBT01009825.1_pt1 | contig 15489 bp, 21 predicted proteins | sample 2277101 | NCBI WGS metagenome assembly SDBT01 (sample SAMN10404973, study PRJNA504765) | marine sediment metagenome | isolation source: marine sediment core GS10_PC15, 103 cmbsf | place: Arctic Ocean: Southern Knipovich Ridge | collected 2010 | reverse complement strand
AATTGCCAAAAATATTGAGGATAAGTTCAAATTGAAATTAAAGTTTATTTCCGGTGGAAATTCAGCCAATTATAATTGGTTTATGACTACAAAAGATGTTGGAAAAATCAATAATTTACGACTCGGTGAATCCATATTTTTGGGTTGTGAAACTATTAACAGAAAACCTATTCCAAAGTTATTTACTAATGCGTTTAAGTTAGTTGCAGAGGTTATTGAATCAAAAATAAAGCCCTCCTTGCCTTATGGAGATATTCATCAGGATGCATTTGGAAATACTCCAAAGTTTCGTGATATTGGTAAAATAAGAAGAGTTCTACTGGGAGTTGGGGTGCAAGATGTTTTGGTTTCCGGTTTAACTCCTATATTGGATATTAATATTCTCGGAGCAAGCAGTGACCATATTATTATTAATGCCAAACAAACCGACTTAAAAGTGGGTGATACTGTTGAGTTCAATCTCAATTATGGAGCTTTGCTATCAACCATGAATTCACCATATATCATGAAAGGATATAAATAAATTATGACCGCCAAAGAATATTGCGAATTAGTTGAACGATTAGACCGTTTCCAAAAGCAACTTATCCCAACTATTATCATTAAAGATGATAATTCTCCTTTGATTAGTTTAAAAGAATCAGGATTTAATTTAATATTTGAACCATCTGTTAAAAAAGATTATCAATACATGGTTAGAGAAGCAGTTTTTGAAAAAATAGGACGGATAAGCAATATTTTAGACAAGGAAGATAAAGTATTAATTATTCGATCGGTATGGAGATCGTTCGCACATCAAAAACTATTACGTGACAGAAGATTTAAAATAATAAAGAAAGAACATCCTGATAAATCAGAAAAAGAAATCATTAAAATAGTTTCCTATTTCATTGCCTCAGAAGAGGAATCAATGCATTCAACTGGTGGGGCTGTAGATGCTTTAATATATGATTTGAAAAAAGATTGCGTAATGGACTTTGGAAATAATAACGGTCTTCATTTAGAACTTAATAAAACATGCTATCCGTTTCACCCGGATATTACAGATCAAGTAAGAAATAACAGAGAATTACTTATAAGTCTTTTTGATAAAGAAAATTTTGTAGTTGATCCTAAAGAATACTGGCATTTTGATTATGAAAATGTGATTTGGGCAATTGAAAAAGGGGGAAAATATGCTAAATTTGGAATTATCAAAGCATAACAGATTATAGTACAATAAATAGCTTGTTCATATTATAAAAAATAAAAATCAATAATCAGCCCATAACAATGTATATAAAAAATAGGCAAGATAGTAGTAAATCCAAACTTGCCAACAACTAAATATGGGACCCATCAAGCCCCCCCCATCATGAGCTTCCTATTGCCCTATCCTGACGGTAGTTTGTGTACGTGAAGCGACCACAAAGATAGATACTAATAGTTTATATGATATTTGAGTTCTTTCAATGATTATTATTAACTTTATCAGATAATTGGGTATGGTAATCGGTAAATTTGTTTTCACCAGGTTATGCAAAACATAATTTGAACAAATCCCATCACTGAATTATTTCATATCACGTCGGTACTATACAAGCTCTTCCAATTATTGATTTCATCAACAAACCAAGGAGGAATTTGTGTATAAGATACTAAATATTCTTTTTATTATTACTTTAATAATTTCTTCATGTATTCCACGATCCATTCAAGGGCAGGAAGCCTCTACACCACCAAGGAGTACTATAGAGATAGATACTGTGCAGAATTTACCTCCTGGATGGACTCATTTTATCCTTGATCAAAGCGGTTTGACTAATAACAATATCACTACTATATATGAACATAAAAATGGAGATGTGTGGTTTGGAACCTCTAAAAGTGGGATATTAGTTTATAATGGAAATAATTTCACACAACCCTTAAAAGAACTTGAATATGCTCAGAATTATATCAATGATATTATGACCGATAGCAAAGGTTCAATGTGGATTGCAGCTAAAAGACTTTATAGATATGATGGAAATGTATGGCATATTATTCCTAAAAAAAGTTTGAAGGGCTTTAAGAGCGTCCCGGTAATGTTTGAAGATACTAAAGGTAATATGTGGTTTGGGATTTCCGGTCTTTTTCAATTTGATGGTGAAAAAAGTACAGCCCAACGCATGCCTTTTGGGGCACCGCTATGGATCAAAAAAATTATTGAAGACGATAATCAGCGAATATGGGTTAGTATGGGTAGTGATAAAACCAGCAGGGTAGCAAATTTTAATGGGAAAAAATGGATTCTTCACAAACCTAAAAACGGTGCACCAAATAAAACTATAACGACTTTAATTAAAGATTTAGATGGAAATGTATGGACGGGCGAAGGTTACGAATTCGGTAACAAAAGTCTTAGCGGAAATATTGTAGGGGATTTAAGGGGAGGCGGCGGTGGTAGCATTAAGAGATATGATGGTGAAAATTGGGAATCATTTTTCGTTGATCAGGATAGTATTGCATTAAATAAATTGAAGATAAATGCTGGCTTAGTAGATAAGATAGGAAAAGTGTGGTTTGTAGCAGGCATATGGGATGCATTTGCTTTTGGAGGTGGAGTATACTGCTTTAACGGTACCGACTGGACAATTTTTAACAAAGATAACGGACTTTCAGCCGGAGCAGTTAATTTAATCTTCGAAGATAGGAACGGCGAGATTTGGATTGCAGGTTCAGTTGAAAAAAATGATGGTCATACAATTATTTCACGGTTTAATCATAATAATTGGATAGATGAATTGCGTATTGGTAAACGGACTACCTTTAATATAATATTTGAAGACATGGCAGGTAATATGTGGTTTGGTACGGAAGCCGATGGTTTATATAAATATTCTCCGACTACTAAATAATTGTAAATATGGAATATAAACTATGACACGACAAACTTCGTGAGGAAAAATAATTTAATAAAAAGAGGAACTTTTATGAAAAATATATTTCTATTACTATCTATCCTATTAGTTTTTGGTTGTAAAAACTCTACTTCTTCAGAATCAAATGTAGATATAGCATGGACCGGCAATACATATTCATATCAATATGGTGCTAATCCGGGCGGTTATTGGAATACCAAGTTCATTGTAACAGAAGGTAGCGGAGATGTAACATTCAAATTATACCGCGATAGTGATAAGAAAGCGACTGAAACATTTACAGTTGAAGAAGGCGAGACCTATTCCCTTAGTGTTTTTATAAGCACTAGTAATTGTGGTGGTCAAGGCTATAACTATGTCAAAATTAAAACATCTTCAAGCGATAACGACATAAGTTTAAGAACAAGTTGTTCACCTGTAACGTTAGATAGCTTGACAATTCACTAGAGATAAAACCGCTAGTTTGCTTTGCGTTTGTTCTACAGTTAGACCGCTAATTATTACTAATTTCAGTTAATGACTATACCAGGAATTAGGCAGGGCACAACAATAGGGTTTTTAGTAAAATAAGGCAACCTCGAATGAACACAGCAGAACACATAATCGAAATTTACATGCGTTTGGTAAAGAAATCATTTACCATCGTTGATGTTAAAGTAGAAAGAGGGAATAACCGTCAATTAGACATCCTCAGCTTTGATCTTCAAAATAACTGTTCTTACCATATAGAATCGACCGCGACCCATCGATTGAGATGGAAACCAAACATTGATAAACTAATCGAAATTTTCGAAAAGAAATTTCTAGGATTTACAAAATCTAGAAATAAAAGAACCGAACCTTTTCTACAGGAAATACTCTCCACCTACAGGGAGTATGGTATAAAAGAAATTGATCATAGAATAATCTGTGTGTGGTATTCTGATGTTTCCACAGATGAAATAAAGAAAAAATTGAAAAGCAGATTAAATAAAAAGTATCATAAATATATCAATACCCTAAGTATATGGAGCCTTCGGGATAAAGTTATAAATTCTATCATCAAGAATATGGGAACATCGAATTATGAAGATGAAGTACTGCGAACAATCTCTTTCTACAGAGAATATGATGAACAAATTAATAAAAACGCTACCTAACAACGGCTATAAAACATACGGTAAAAGCAGTAAATCAAACCTTTCTACAAGGATGAAGAGTACCTTTAAGTACCTCCCCATCATGAGCCTCCTAATGCCCGACACAGAAAAGATTATTTAAAATCCCAAGTTTTTCCCGTCCTCCTGCCTACCTAAATACCAATTATTATCATTAGATTTAATTGATGACTATGCAAGGGATTAGATACAGAACAGCAAAAACAGGTAATCCTCACGCCCTAAAAGAAGAAGCAAGATAAGGACGCAAAGGTAGTTCAATAGCAAGAAATTGATATGCTTGGTCAACAAATTGATTCAGGTAGCTATTTTTACAAACGCCAAGCGAATGATTCTATTCAAACAAGAGAGATGGTTTTATTGAAATGGCGGAGTCATATGAAAAAAATATTTATATATTTATTAATAATCTTATCAACAATTTTTGCGCAAAAGATTGCATGCGTAGGTAGTTCAATAACAGCTAATGGTTACCCAGAAATTGTTGATTTTTGGATGGAACAGGACGGTTATAAATGGGATGTTCTTAACTTCGGAGTTCCAGGTTCAGGTGTTTTGAAAAACGCATATAAGGATAAGCCAGAGTTTCAAGTGATTTTAGATCTAAAGCCCAATTATGTTGTTATATTTTTAGGCGGAAATGATAGATATTCTCATTACCCTGCAAATAAAGAACTTTGGAAAAGTGAATATGAGTATCTTGCCATAAGTTTTAAAAATAAGGGTAGTAAAATTATATTAGGAACTATAATCTATAATCTTTTTTTAGGTGCAGATGCCACCACAATAGAAATAAATAAATGGATTACGGATTACGGTAAAGAAAAGGGCTATCATGTTATCGATTTTAATTCAGCTTTTGGTCTTGATCCTGCTAATTATCAGGCTGATGGTATACATCCATCAACAGCCGGTAAATATGTATTAGCAAAAAAAGCGTATAATTATTTAAAAACATTGCCAATAAATAATACATCAGACACTATACCGCCTGCTAAACCGACTAACTTCACAGCTACTGCAGGTGATGGCAAAGTTGAACTATCTTGGAATTCTAATACTGAACCAGACTTAAACCATTACAATTTGTTTAAGGGTACTCTACAATATGGTTCGATGGATTTATTAGCATCTGTAGATAAAAATATTACCTCATATGTAGATAACACCGTAATCAATGAAACTACATATTATTATAAAATTTCTGCTATTGATAATTTTAATAATCAAAGTACTCGTACAGCCCAAGTTGCTGCCACTCCTATTGCGGACACTCCACCTTCAACACCATCTAACTTTAATGCAAGCGTAGGTTTGGGTACTGTAACTTTATCGTGGGATGCAAATACAGAACCAGATTTAGCAAATTATAAAATATACCGCGGAATTGTTGATGGTGGTTGGATAGATTTATTGGCAACAGTGGATAAGTCATCAACCTCCTACATTGATATGGATATTAATCCAAATACAGCATATTTTTATAAGATTGCCGCAGGAGACGTTTCAGGAAACAACAGTACAAGAAGCGCACAAATTAGTGCTATGACCTTAAAATTATTAAATGAAAACCAGTTTGCTGAATATTCTATAAAACAAAATGTACCTAACCCATTCAATCCTAAAACTGAGATAGAATATTCTTTACCAATTGATTCTCAAGTTTTGATTATTATATACGATTTATTAGGGGACGAAGTTATAACACTCCTTAATCAAAATATGCCAAGTGGAAATCATAATGTAGTTTGGGATGGAACTAATAATTCAGGACAGAAAGTTGTAGGAGGTATTTATATTTACAAACTCCAAGCGAATGATTTTATTCAAACAAGGAAAATGGTTTTATTGAAATGACAAATATTTACTACATTTATCGTATTTACTGTCCTTTTTATAAAAAATAAATAAATATAATACCTATAAAATATTATATAGTTTCTAAAACGCATGGTAAATAGCGGAAATAAGGTAAATCCAAACCTTCCCACAACTAAGTGGGTACCTTTAAGTCGACCCCCCATCATGAGCCTCCTATTGCCCGACAAAGAAAAGAGTATAAGACACCAAGTTTTTCCCGTCCTCCCGCCTACCTAAATACCAATTATTATAGCTAATTTTCATTAGGTGATTGAACCAATGGGATGGCATAAAACAACAATATGGCTTTTGGCATTAGCCATATTTGAATAATTTATAGAGGTAAATACATGAATAGCAAGGTCGGAAAAATGATTGAAGGAAATCTAAAAATTGAAATGGTTGATTTCTATGAGGAACATGAATATATTATAAAATTAGGATTAGCAAGCAGCAAGCCAGATATTGAGTATATAAATTGGTATAGAGTGAATGCCAATGATAGCAGTATAATCAATCCAAAAGATGGACTTATGTTTAACAATGCCCAAATTATATGCGGTGGAAAAAACATTGGATTAGATTGTAATGGATTTATTAAAGCTGCACATCCTGAGTTGCAAACACCTGATGGAGATCTTCTGTTGCAGATGGACGGACCATTCAGCTATTATAGCAAATGTTTATTTACTTGTTCATGCGGAATATCTTATGAGATTTGTGCAGATGCGACAGTAGGTAAGCCTAACGAATGTTATGTAATAGTAACGAGAACGAATAAACCAGGAAAAGCATTTTTAGTAAGACCATTTTTTGAAGCAGAGGAAATTAATCTAGTAAATCTTAATATTTAATTTCGGAATTTAAATCCCAAGTTTTCCCCGGGACCCTATTAAACAAAGCTAATTATCATCATAGATAGAATAGAGTGTCGGTTTGATCCAGAGTTGGCTGGCAGGATTGCAGGAGGATATTTGGGAAAAATAAAGGTCCATCTTTCGTTAGCTCAGACATGCTGTCCTCCTGTTAAATCTAACGCTTGAATTCACTGGTTTTTACGCAGCGGAGCGGAGTAAAAAACCAGTGCAGTGATTTGTTATGTGTTTATCTGTCAGCATTTTTCGCTGCTTTTTCTATCCAATCTCCCATATTATTATATCCATCATCATTGTTCCAAAGATAGAAATTGTAGCCATTTGGTATTTTGCCACATCTTTCGGATGTGTTTCCTTGAAGGTCTTTGATTTTGCTAACATCAATCCCTAAAAGCCCATTGCCTATTTCTATGCTTTTTTCTATCTCATATTTTACCCACCTACTACTACAGGTTTTTGCGGCTACTAAAACAACTGTTACAGATGTTCCATTTAACTGATTATCGATCCAGTTTTTTATAGCAGTATCACCTTGCCGTTTTACTTCCTCAAAATTAGCAGCGTCAATAAATCCAGCTGCTTCTTTGCCTTGTGTTACCCAGCTATTTCTAACAACCATCGCTCTTGAAACATCCTCGTATTTAAAACTAAAAAATGCTCTTCTTGACATAACTTATACTCCTTTGTTAATAAAAAATTCAAAATACGAAAAAATGCAGATTAATAGAACTATGATCGCTAAGTACATTTTTAAGATAGTGGTAGAAAAAAACGCACTCCAATATGAGTATTTTCCACCTGTATATAAGTCGGGGCACATTGCAAACAGCTTGATTTCTTTTGGTTCATCTGTTACACCAGCTACATCATTATAAAGCCCCCTAAATTTTCTCTCTTGATTTAAGTAATATGCATCTAAAAACCAAAAGATTAGAGTTGGAAACACTGCCGCAAGGAAAAAATAATTGTTTTTCGTAGAAGCATAAATAGCTAAAAGGGCTGATACAATGACAATGCTCCAACCTTTTATCTGGAAAGAATTAGTATTCATTCTGGTAATTACATTTTGAATGAACTCTAAATGTTTTATTTTTTCAGATGACATATCATCTCCTCATTATCTAATTTATTGTAATATACTGCCATTGCTAGCCCGACACAAGATAGAATAGCTAAAAAATTCCTAGTTTTTCCCGTTCTCCCGCCTACCATTGCAACTAGAATTATAGCTAGATTTCATTAGCAAAAAGGAGATTTCATGAAAGAAATAAAAACCAGTCGTGACGGAATTGATTACTTGAATGCTGTCCTTTTCGAAAAACCGTTGACAATTACTCGTGCAATGCTTTGGAAGATTAAACATAAACATTCAGAGAACGATGAAATAGCAGTCAAGATAGGTAGATATAAAAAGAAAAAGGGACCACTTGGCCTTACAATAGAAGAAATTGAAAATTTATCACCAAAAAGCGAATTAACTTTAAAGGGGGAAGAGTTTACTGCGCTAATTAACTTTATAGAAAGTAAGTATGAACCATTTTCTCAAGGAGTTCAAAAGTTTATCCCTCTTGACGAACAATTTGAAGCGGGTAATTTGGAACACTTGCAAGCATTTTTTAGTAATCCTGAAAAACAAGAGTTAATCGATTTTGTTATAGGTCACGACATTATACCTGACGAATTGATTATAGCGTTTAACCAATTGTCAAAAATTAAAGCTGTTGAAAAGTTTGAAGAAATGCTTAAAGAAAATTTAACAGAATCTGACTGGCAAAAATGGTTTGAAGAAAATAATTGGGTATTTGGAACAGAATATGTTAGAATTTTGGACAATAGGAATATTGATACGAAAAATATATCTGACTTTTTAATGGAAGCATATGATGGTTTTTTGGACATTGTGGAGATAAAAAGACCTGACGGAAAATTAAAATTCTGGGCAAATGTAAAAGACCATGAAAACTATATACCACACCAAGATTTAATAAAAGCAATAACTCAATCATCAAAATATATTTACGAAGTTGAAAGGGAATCAAATAGCATAAAATTCCTCGAAAAAGTTGATGGCGTTAAGACAATTAAACCAAGATGTGTTTTAATATTTGGACGGTCAGATGATTGGAATAATGAACAAAAGGAAAGTTTTAGAATATTAAACTCGAATTATCATAACTTATCTATCATGACTTATGATCATGTTTTAGACAGGGCGAAAAGATTGATTAAATAAAATCTTAACAATTAATAAAACATTATATGAAACATCTAAAATGCACAGTAAATCCAAACCTTCTGACAACTAATAGGGTCCCCTATCAAGCCCCCCATAATGAACCCCCTATTGCCCGACCCAAGAAAGAGTAAAGCGTAATTATAGCACCAAGTTTTTCCCGTCTTCCCGCCTACCATTGTAACTAGAATTATAACTAAATTTCATTATGTGATTGAACCAATGGATTGACATAAAACAACAAAAGCAATAACCTTTATATGCAGTGCGGGGTTGGGATGTTAGCCATAATTGATACGTATGAATCTACTGAATCGAAATTTAATGAATGTTCCAACTCAATTTCATCGATATTTGGATTTAGGTTATGAATTCAAAATATCTGATTGTTTTCCTACTATTGAAATTGAAGGAAATTCAAAGACTTGGTCAAGAGTACCAAAATTTTATCAAGGTAAATCTCATGCGTTAGATAAAGCTATTTCTTATCAATTCACTTTATCTTTATTCGTCAAAATTATTTACAAAAAAGTCTCTGACTGTGAATTTTACATTATCCCTAAAGAACGTTTTCCAAAATTGTTTCTAGCTGGAAAACAATTTGATGAAGCCAGATTGTCTGGAACCAGATTTCCAAAATACATGACACTTTTTAAAGCATATGAAACACTTACAACTCCAAAAGAAAGGGATATAATATTTTCTTCAACTAGACATAGTATATCTCATACTACGACACAACTCACTCGATCAAATGTAATAAATACCTTAAAAGAATTATATGATGGATTAGAAATCGATTTATCTAAATTCAAACATCGAAAATCTTTTTATAAGGTTTTTTGGAGTCTATTAATTGAAACCGATAGACTACTTTACTCTAAAATCCAACAAGCATCAAAAGAATTCAAATTGTTGTATCCAAACTTAAAATTGTTGAAATAACTATGGCTAAACGTTATGTATAACAAGAAGTAAATCAAACCTTTTGACAACTAACTAGGGTCCCCTATTGCCCCCCCCCATCATGAGCCTGATTATGCCCGACCAATAAAAGAAGGTACTTTGCTGTGAGAACTCCCAATTCCTAAATTTTTTTCTAGAAAAAAAGCTGCTCTCCCTATTGGGATTTTGAGCAGCTCTTTTTCTTTGCATTGTGTATCTTGTTAGCCGAGAAGATCATATCCTAAACAACTCATCAATGCTCTTCTCTTCAATCATTTTGGGAAGTCTTATCTTTTGCTTGGTTTCATTGAAGACAGCCATATTGACTTCACCAAGCTGAGAACTCAAACTGCCTATTTGTTCCTTTAACAATAGATAAGTCTGAACGAGACCAGCGCTAACGTTCTCCAAGGCAAGCTTCTCATTAAACTCATCATCGGTGAGAGTTTTAGGATCAATCCATTCATTAAATTTATCAGCCATCTGTTCTTTGATGATCAAGATTCTTCCTTTTAAGTCATGAAGGTCTCTCTTTAGCTTGGACGCATCCCAGGAGACTTCTTCCATGAAGGGTGTAGCTTCCACCGATTCCAAGCCTTGAAAGTCCTCTGATAGCCCATCCACCCGTACACCAACATCTTCAATGAACGTAGCTGTATCTTCATCCATAAATAGGTTCATAGTATTGGAATGGATATCAGTTAATGGATTATAATCCCTTACAAAATCCTTATGTGCTAGAAGCGTATCCTTGAACTTGTGTTCAACTGTAGTATCAGCGACCGCTCCAATATTCTCAGGAGTGAAGGTCTTGATGATATGTCTTTTACCAAACGGATCATTGGGATCTTTGAAGTTCCGTGATAATTCCTGTGAGTAGAACAGGATCGGCTTATCATTCTCAGGGTCCCGGCACAGTTTAATTTTGCTGACCGTAAAATTCTTCTCATCATCCACGGCATCTATCCTAAAGTCTTCAATGTCCTGATCTATCCGCTCAGGGATATCTATAATTACATTCTTATTCATTGATCCTCCTCAAGTCTTATTGGCATTACTAGATGTAAAATGTTGGGCTGTGTACCATTTATTCCTGTCAGTACGCTAGCAGTGAGCGGTGTGTTGTACTGCCACAGTGTGTCGTTCTCATCAATGCCTTTTAAAATCTTCTCCAGTAAAACTAGATTTAGACCAATCGTAATATCTTCTCCGTCTCTATCGATAACCGGTAGATTAGAGTTCCAATGAATATCCTTTTCATTATCTGTTACACATAGAGCCACACTAGATTTTAAAATAGCAAATGAACATTGTTTGGTTTCACTATTAACAAATGGCTTGGCATCCTTTACAATAGCTGTAAATGATCCTTTCTCCAAAATTACACTCCCGCTAAACTCTTTTGGTATGACAGCATCATAATCAGGATATTTCTCATCAATAAGCCTCGTGAAGAACTCCATATTCTTGTTTATTCCAACGCGCAGATGCGTCTTTGAGAGTGCGACATTGACATCTGTTTTTACAGCTCGCGCAAGTATTTGCAGAGCCTTATTCGGTATTATCCCTTTGAAGTCTTTTATCAGTTTAGCCTTGCCGTCAATATTAACATCATTTATTTGTCGCAGGATATGTCCATCGGTAGCACAGCTTAAAAGTGTTCCGTTCTGATGGACCAACACCCCTATTAAGGCGGGTTTTAATTCATCATTTGATGTATAGGGTAGCTGAGAATAAAGAGTCCTTAATATTTCAGGTGTCCATTTACCCACAGACTTAAACTTACCCACAGGAAGATTTGGGAACTCTTCCGGATCAAGGGCTTGGAATGACACTTTCCTCAAGTCGTACTTGATCTGCACTTTGCCGTCTTTTAAAACATCTATTTTAAGAACTTTTGGTTTAGCCTTAAGTATTACTTTCAAGATGTTCAATGGGATAGTGTAGTTGCGCTTTTCATCCACTTTCATTCTGATAGTGTTCTCAAGATCAGTTGCTGTTAGATAGCCGTCCCTGACACAGACATACCCAAGGATAGGCAGTGTTGTTCTACGGTTGATTACCTTTTCAGCTATTGGTAAGAACCGGATCAGATTATTTAACATAGTTTCTCCTTATAATGGGTTTGTTCCAAATTTGAGTGTGGCATAACTGCATTTTGAGTGGTAGGGCATCTTCGAACAGTACGTTTCATTACACCATCCGTTAGTATCCAATGTCACCGGTTTGCTCTTATACTTACAGAAATGATAGAGTTTGTCGTTATCCAACAAATGTTCTTCATACTTATCAAAGAACTCTTTCAACTCCACTGCTTTACCCAAATTCTTCTGATAATGAATAAATCCTTCGGCAAGCTTTTGCATGAGACTATGCCAAGTATCTCTTGACTCAATGGTCTTTAGCCACTCAGGTAAATGCGGACTTTTCAGCATTTCATCTTTGACCCGTTCAATCAGATTATTATCTTCACTAAAGGGCGTAGTGGTTTCCATAGGCATGATTTGCTGATCTTTAGAAAACAACGGCTTAACATTTAAAACAGATCTCTGGTTATTGATTGGAGTAAATCCTTTAATTTGAGTCGTACGCGGAAGATTAATGTTCAGGCTCGTTAAAAAGCTGTTAACACCCAACACAAGATCATTTAATTGATCTAGCGGCTCATCTATCGGTTGTGGTGTTCGTTTTGCCTTTGATCTGGTTTTACGCTCCTTAAAAGGTTCGTTCTTTAGTATCAGTTCAATATCATCAAAGTCCAGTTCAAGATCTGATGGCAACACGAACTGCACCTCAGCCACAAGATGTTTACCTTTTTTGCTTCCGGTAAAAACATTCAGGACATTATGTCCTTGAGTAAAACCCTTTGGAAATTGTATCTGCCACTGTTTGGTTAAGAGTAGCTCGGGTTGTTCGCTTTTAAGCTTATCTATCCAATTATTTAGACCTTCTTTAATTTTTTCAGTGATCGCTTTTTTGTAACCATTTGTCATAATCCCTCCAGTGCTTGTTTTTGTCTAGTTTCTTCATCGATGAGAGCGTATTCGTTAAAGATCACTTCGGCGTCTCCGCCGCATTCCTGACAGGTTAGCGCAAAGCTAGTTTTACCCTGATCGGTAAGTTTTTCTTCCAAAGACTCCAACTGTTTTACATGCAGAATGCTTAATGATCCATCCGCATTGAATTTGAAGGTGGTACGCACCCACAGCGGTATGATAAAGTCCTTATGGTTTCCACAGGACCGGCAGGTTATTTGCATGAGTTCGCTCCTTTCTTAAGTTTTTAAATTCATCTTTGTTATCCATGATCTCCTTTTGAAGACTTTGATAATTTCTTTTGGGCTTCCACTCACTATAAGGCGGTGTGACCCGTTTGCTATTACATCTGGCGCAGGTGATCAGAGTGTTTTCATAATGTCCTGTTGAGGTGTTGAACTGCAATAATTCTGCACTATCTTTTAGTACATAGTCCACGTTATCCTGAAGATCATCGCGCACACTAGAGTCGGAAAAGTTGTAGTCTTCTATGACCACATCATCTACCATAAGTCCCTTAATGGTTGGCGTGACATTTCTATAGATCTGAACATCGCTATAGAAGTAGGTATAGTTGCCGCATTCAAGGCATAAAAGCTTCATTGGTTTACTCCTTTTTTGATAGTTTAAAAAAGGCCGCACCTAACGATCAGATACGATCTTTTCTAGTGTCAATGCTCAGTATTTCAGTAGCCTAGGTTTTGTTTGATCTTTTGAAGAGTCAGATTATAATGCCACATTACTTCCCTCAAACCAAAGTCTGAGTTTGGACAGAGACCGTCGCAGTCGTCTTCGGTGATAGAACCCTTTTTTTCTGTAATACACTCAGTGCATAGATCCATAAGCTCTTCTTCATCGATCCAGTTGCCGCAGTGCCAGCAGCCCATGCAACCACTCCATAGGCAGCAATCCATAATACGTTCATGGATGTCGATCCAATTATTCTGACAATTAGCACAAACGAAAACAGTCTTATCATTATCTATGGCTTGATCAACCATGTTAATGAGGTTGTTCTCAATTGCCTTGAAGATCTTTTTAGTTTGCAGCTTATCCAGTGATACAGACAGACCGGCAGCGCTCAAATACTCGACCTGGTGCTTGAGCCTTAAGTCTATCTGCCACTGGTTAGTGTTCCCGCAGTGCGTGCAATACAGACCATTCTCAACATAAACGCGCTCCTCAGGTTCATAGCTCTTTACTATTCTTGCCATTAAGAATACTTTCTATGATAACTTTCGTTAGACCGGCCACGGCACCGGCTGCTTCACAGGATAGTTCAAGAGTCGTTCTAACCTGTTCCTGTTTCTTAAACCTTATCGCATTGGTTATTGATGATCCTATTAGAAAGGCATTGGTTCCAAGTATTACGGAGTTACTGACAAGTTCACCAAGTTTTATGAGCGACAAGTGATTTATATTAGCTTTAAGCTTGGTTGTCATGTTTTCACCCGGAGTACTATCGGTACTAATAGATATCTAATAGACCTCAGTGAAACAAGCGCCAAGGCAACATAGCCCACTGTTTTGGCCATTTCTTCTATTTCTTTGTAAGAAATAAAGATCCCATCATCTAATTTTTTCATTTAAATCTCCTTTTTGGATTAATTTTAACAGCTCTTTTGTATTCTCAAAAAAAGCCTGCTGTCGTTTGGTTTTAGAGTAATCCTTTACGATCGTGAGTGTAGCCCCAACGAACAGGGTCCCTAAAGCCATAGAACTGAACAAGAGGATCACGTGACGAAGTGATACCTCGATCACGTGATCTTCAGTCTCAGCCGGCAGTTTAGTTTTCGGCTGTTGTGGCATCTACTTTAACCAAACTGTCTTTACCGTTCCTTACCAGATCAACCACCTGAAAAGCAACTAATACTGCGTTGAATACAACCGAGCCGATATTGGCGATGTTTTTTATCTTTAATAACATGTTAAGCTCCTTTCTTATTTATCAAAAAACCCACTAGTGTAGCGGGCTTACATATATCTTATACCGAATATTTAGTGATTCTTCCTTATAGAGCACCCTCATCTGAAAAGCTGTAGAATCCATTCTTACCTGCGATTATGATATGATCATGTAGAACAATATCAACAGTTTTACAGGCATCGCTGATCTTATTGGTTATCTGAATATCATCCCGGCTAGGTTTAGTTTGTCCACTTGGGTGATTATGAGCTATGATAATAGCTGCTGCGTCTAGTTCTAGTGCTTTCTTTATTATTTCTCTTGGATATACAGCACTAGATGTAAGGCTTCCTTTGAACATGATCTTGCTAGAGATAATGCAATTTGCAGTATTAAGGAAGATTACCACGAATTGCTCTATGCTTGGATTATTTGATAGTAAGACTGTGATGTTGACCAGCCCCCAATGTTTGGACCACTATCAAAGTTAGGGTTATTTGGTTTAATTTGCATATAAGATTGTTTTGGGTTCTAATGGAATGATAGCCTCTGGTGCCGGAGGCTTGTATCCAAGA
>SDBT01009824.1_pt1 | contig 15489 bp, 17 predicted proteins | sample 2277101 | NCBI WGS metagenome assembly SDBT01 (sample SAMN10404973, study PRJNA504765) | marine sediment metagenome | isolation source: marine sediment core GS10_PC15, 103 cmbsf | place: Arctic Ocean: Southern Knipovich Ridge | collected 2010 | reverse complement strand
CCGGGACGTATTTTAAATAAGAAATTTTTCCATACATCCTGTTTGTTTTTAAAATATTTTTTGGTATCTTTGTTGCCCCTTATTAGATTTTTCATAAATTGAAACTTTTTATACTCTTCATTACTTCCAAAGCTAAACATTGTTCTGTCTTCAGTCTCAAATTGGAATATTCTTGATATCATCTTTTGGCCAACTCTGTTGAGAAGAGATTCTACCGATCTTGATTTTAACCTGATAATTGCCAGGGCCGCCGTTTGAAGCGCCTCGATTGCCACACCGGATTTTACCTCTCCGGGGGTACTTCCTTGGACCACCTCTGTGTTACCAAGTAACTTCTCTATGGCGCCTTCTAAATATGCTATAAGATTAAAAACACCATTCGGAAGAGGAGCGCCCGGCTCTCTTCTTAATTCTGCTCCGGGTTTCTTTTTAACTTTAAGACCTGGTACGTTATCAAGATTTTCCCATTCGTCCGGCTCTAAGGCATTGGCGTCACCGATCCATATAGAATTTGCTGTCAATAGCCCATTTTCAACTATAATGGCAACCAGCTTGTTAAGCAGCATTTGAAGTTCTGTAAGATCTAATATGTCACCATCTCCCCATGCGGTATCTGGGTGAGCGTGCCAATCTAACATGTCGCAAGGAAAATTTTTGTCCCAATAAGGATTAGCTTGGTCTACAACTATTTGCCCGCCCGTCTTTATTATGTGTCTGCCCCCATCGTATTTTAACTCTTTTGAGGATATCCTTGTTCTGTCTCTAATCCAATATTCTTTTTCAATAGACCTGCCTATTGCGGGTTCTTTACTTACTAACCCTGTTAATGAGCGCACTGTTCTACCTACAAGGCCGCGCGTCCTTCTCGGCTGAATAGCAGCCATTACAGCGTCTGCTTTTATTTTATCATTCTTGTATTCGTATTTTAATAAAGATGTGGAGCGAACCTGTTCAATCCTTACATACTCTGCCCTATCTAAATATTGAGACTGCGTTATCATAGGGTCAAAATTTAAGTTTCGAGGATCAATAAATTGGAGGGTTATGTCCCCCAATCCATTGCGAAGGGTGCTGCCAAATAAAGTATTAGTTCCAGATGACCCAAATAATTCAGCATAAAACACAATATCTGTTATTACCATATCAAGAGATTGTTCAAACCATTTAGATGATATTATATCCTGGATGGCATTTGCAACCGGCCAAAGAGGATCGTAAAACGGAAGAACATCTATATAGGGCCTAGCATCGGTCATCAATGACGTTTTTCTTTCAATGGCGCGCTTTAAAAAATTAAGGACCGGGGAAACTTTGTGCTTCGGCCTATATTGGCCCCAGTGATTTTTACCACTATAAAAGTCGGGAATACTATCCCACCCCTTAGAAATTTTAGTATCTTTAAAAGTATCCATCTCTTCATCTAATGTTTCAAGATACTTATGAAGTTCCTTTGAGTCAGGGGCGCCAATTTCTTCAGCTGTTCCTTTTCCCATATTTACCTTCGTTTAGGTTTCGGGCTGGATGATTTTACCTTATTAATTTCCACTCTAAAAGAATGTTTATTGTCGTCATAGCGATTTATATCCTCGCCAATAACCTTACCTGTAACAGTAAAGGTAGCGTTCTTTCCGACCTTTATCTTCCTAGTATTATCCTAAAGTTCTTTATCCCACGCCTCCTGATCCTGCTCTTCTTCTGTAGGTCGATCCTTTTCGCTGGGGCGAATAACTCCGGTAGAATATCTTTCTTTATAATTTTTACTACAAAGATTGCTGCAAAATAATTGATTAAGGTTGGTTGAATTTTCTATAAGCTTATTACAATTATTGCAATATAGTTCACTGGAATATCCCACCACTCTCTTGTCCCACTCAGGCTCAATATCCGGATTATAATAATCACCAACTTTGTAAAGACGGTTAAGAAGGCCCATGAGATAAATTCCCATATCCTTCATGTTAAAATCTTTAAAACATGCTGTCCTGAAGTCTTTAGCCATTTCATCTGGCAAACATTTTAAAATGGTTTCAGCGGCCTCATTTAGTTTTTCAAGTAGCCCTTCATTAACCTCGCCTACTGACTCATTGATAGCGTTGCCTTCCGTAATCTTCTTTTCTATATCAGCTTGGGCTATAGCTTCATCCTCTACTGGAGCATCTGCCGGAACCATACCCCCTGACCCTAGCCCTGATCCTGAATCTTCGGCATCAGCGTGCTCCGTGTCTGTCATATTTTCTGGATTTACGTTAATTTCCTGGGTAGGAATATCGCCTTTAATAGGAATGCCCGGGCTTGCCAGAATCTCTGCAGCGGTTATTGAGGCCCCTGCAACTATTGAATTTAACTGTTCTTTTACCACTGGATCACTAAGTGCTTCGGCCTTATCTTCTGCAAATTTTGTCTCTTCAGTTATTTTAGTTTCTTCAATGGAAAAAATTGGCTCTTTATACTCTTTATCAAGTTTGTCCAACTCGCTATTTTCCTTGTTTCTTTCATTCCTTTTAATACTTTGCTTTCCCATAGGACCGTCTCCCTGGTTAGTTTTTTGACGGTGCTTTGTCAGTATTCTGTCACGGTGTCAAAATATTGACGCACAAGGCCAAAAAAACATTATAAGTGTATCATACTTTTTGAAAAAAGTCAAGCGTACAATGCACATAATTTAAAATAAATATTTACTACTTATATTTTAGCTACTTATCGCATGTCTTTTAAAGCCTCATAGCACATGTGCCAAATGTATGTCGCAAAGGATGCCTCTGGAAGAACCCCATCCATGTGTATCTGCTTGATAAAGTTATACTTATTGAACCCAGGAAAAAATTTAGCAGCAGTCTCCATACTATCTTTGGCTAGTTTATAGTCGCCTATATTCCTGTAAGCAAGCGAAATTAAAAAGAAGTATACTCCTTCGCAATAGTGCAGGTCCTCAGATTGCCCCCCTTTATATCTTCCAATATCTGTTTCTGTCAACTCAATACATTCTTTAAATTTGCCCGAATTCAGCAAATAATCCATATGTATAATCAAAATTATATTACTAAAATGGGGGAACCTCTTAAATAAACTGGTTAAACCATCTGGTTTTTCAAGTTCTTTATAAACGGCCTTGGGTGATCCCCCTTTTATCAAATCGAAAAAATCATTATATTCTTTATACAAAGACCTTATTTTTTTTATATGTCCGGGAAAATCTACAATGGGGCGAAAATAGTTATCGCCAGAATTCATTTTTTTTAACATAACCAAAATAGATCCCTTGTGGCCTGAGCTTACATGCACTGGCATTAAATCACACTTGGAAAACAAAATATCTATTGTGTCCATGCTAAAGGTGTAGTTATGGGCTGAAGATAAAAATGCATCGGTATTTATAAGCGGATATGGCCGAAACATATTAGGAACCTCTATTAATATTTCCCCATCGTTTGACAGCATTTGCCTTGCTTTTATAAGGACCTCTTTAGGAGAATAAAAGTGCTCCAGGGTATTGGATATAATTACCAAGTCGGCATCACATACATTGCGCCATTCTAGATCTTCTTGAGAAAGGGTATCAAATGCAAATATAAAAGGGGTTATTCCAAATAGTTTCTCTGATATCTCCGCTGGCCTAACCCCGGCCTCTATTCCATAAACATTGGCGCCCATGCTTTTTAATGCATATAGCAAAGAACCAAACCCACTGCCTATCTCCACTATTTTTTTGTCCTTAACATCATACTCAATTTCCTCAAGCCAATCCAAAATATGAATAATATTTAAGATCCTATAGGCTATTGCCTGGCCGGTTATAGAATTCACATTGCCAGGCTCATACAATTTTGTATATTCTTCTTTGTAAAATTCAGCCAGGCTTTCTTTCGTTAGCATTGGATTTTTATAAATAAGCCCGCAGTCCTTGCACATAACATCAGTTTTGTGAAAAATTTTATTCTTTCCCTCCGGGCCCTTTCCTTTTATCAAGACCGTTCTGGACCAAGGCTGCCTTTCATTTATAACAACGGCGTCTACGCCCCCGCAAATATCACATACTTTATTTTCTTCCTTTAACATATATACCCCTTTTTTATTTTGTTTGTATGTCCTTCACTGATTAAGCCAATGTGTCCTAACTGTGTGTTTTCTATCCCAAAAATCATCATAAAGAAGAGGGTCTTTAGATGTGCTTTGGTTCGGTAGATCACCCCTTGGTTCGATAACCCCTTTATTAGTCATATTTTTCCCAAGATATTCTAACTCAATACATTTTATATTAATAAGAAATGTCATTACGCGATCATCTTTTCCCCTGCCATAAGCGCTTGCCCCAGCGCCGGTTTTATCTCTTACAAATATCATCATTTCATCAATTAGGGACTCGCTGTATATAACAACTAGGGCATGATTAACACAGTATCTACCGTAAGTAAGTAGCGTTGGCTTGGTGGTCGAGTCTGTCTTCCACCCCAACTTAGTTTTAGATACCAGTTGGAGGGCATCAAACTGAGTTCTTTTTATAATATTATGATAATCTAATTTCTGTAGCCTATTCAAAACAGCGTGCCCATAGCCAAATACTTCCGGAGCTATTAATGCAGTGTTGTAAAAAGTTCCCAAGATAATACTATATTCCCCCAAAATTTCTGGCTCAACTCTACCATGCCATTCAGCACACTGAATGCCAGCACAGCCAATATTAGGATCAGGAACTCGGAATACCTCCATACACGCATAGTCAGTAGCACCCGGCTCACCCGATGCTGCATCAATTGAAAGAACATATTTTTCCCCCTTTCTAGGAAATTCCCAAATCTTTAATTTGCCAGCACTATCTCTTTTTAATTTTTCGGAATTCAAATCATAAACAGCTATTGGGTCTTTGCACTTAAGTTTATACTCCCTAAGCTTCGTCCTGTTAAATATTGGATTTCCGCTAACTATAAATGCCTCGTCGTCAGTGGATGGGTACTGCTCATGGAAATTATCCAGGCCACTTTTAAGACCGTCCGATTCATCCATGCCCTCGCCTATAAATCTTATCTGAGTTCTTCTCCAATTAAGCTGTTCAAACGAGGCTCCAAGTACTGTCATTAATTCTTTTTCTTCGTCATTTATGGTATCTAATATTTCCTCCTTTTCCTTATCATCGAAAAAGGGAATGCTATATTCTTCGTGGTCAAGCCAACTAAAAAACATAGGGGTAAAAACACTCTTGCCCTCTTTGGCCCTCTTCCACTCCCTGTAAAACGGCTCCCCTTCTCCAACCATGCCATTGGCGGTGGACTCTATTATAACAAATGTATTCGGAACATTAAACGATGTTGGTATAACAGCCTTCCTAACACTGTCTGCATCGCGATACATCGCGTATTCTGAGAAGTGAATAAAATGATTGCCAACCCCAAGCGCAGCTTTATTGGTACACGAAACAGTTTTCATTGATGAATTTCTGCCAAGCTTAAAAGTATTATCCTTGGGAGTGTCAAAGACAAGCCTGTTTTTACTTTTATATCTTGCTACCGGCTTTAACTGTTCAGGTAGGAGATCATAAAAAATGTGGCACATGTTGTGGATATACGAACAGCCTTCATCGTCGGCTGCGATTGTGATACCCTGCTGGTAGCTTTTGGTATGGCACTCATTAAACATCCTACCCTGGACCAAGGTAGATACACCATGCCTTCTAGCCTTAAGGATGATAAAACGAACGGGCCTTCCCGCTTTTTTGCGCTTTTCCCATTCAGTATTAATTTGCCTTTGAACATATCTGTCCTCCAAGTTAAACGGAACAAGCCCATCCCCTGTTTGTATATAAAGAAGATTGCTAGAATAATATTTAAAATCTGCAAGTCTGGATAAATCTATATCTTTTTTAATTGCCCTATATCCTTTTATATTACGTATCTGGAACGTCTACACTGATTATATTATCATCGGTGGAACTTGGCGGGGCTTCCCCTGGTTTTCCGTCCTTGTATCTATCCTTATCCCTAAACTTTTTTAACAATATAGAAATTTTAACAATGACATTTTTGGGAGTTGCGGCATTAAAGAAAATTTCGTCAGCTTTATCTATTACTGCTTGTGCATCAGCTCGGGTAAGAATTTTATAAGAGTCCAGTAGGTATGCGATAATATCTTTCTTAACTACTGGCTTAGTTTCGGCGTCTCTCAATATGCTTATCAAAGTTTTTATTTTACTATATTCACCATCGTCTATTTGCTTGTCAATTATCTCTTTGTTTGAACCATGCATAATTAGCCTCGGTTCCATTAATTATAGAGTTATAAAGTATCCGAAGTCCATAAAAAAGATCAAAAACTCTTATCATTTTTTCTACTTTGGCTTCCCTGTCCTTATAATAAAATGGAACGGTTCTAAATATATTCTCCCTACCCATACACCATGATTGTAATATATGCATTGCGCTGGTATAGCAAAGAGGATGCTGTAAAACTTTATTTTTTACGCTCTCTGCGTATTCCATAATAGTTTTAATTTCATTGTCCGTAACAGTATTGTGAGCAATTAGGCCCATAGCCGCATCCATAGTTTTTAATACATTATCCAATTCTTTAAGTGAGTCTTTGAGATATTCAACCCCATCCTTTATATTAATATCTGCCCTCTCAAGGTCGCAAGACCTTTGGGCGGTAGATGGAATTTTTAACAAACCGTCCAAAACCTTTCCTGGGTAAAAAGGCTGACTGACAAGAATTTTGTCATTTACTTCATTTAGGGTCATAACCTTTGCCCCTTTTATACGTGCGCCTCCCTCGGTGGCATTAATACATGTTCCTTTCCATCTGTGGATATCAAGCTCAAACCTCTTAAGCATGCCAACCCAGGTATCCAATGACTTTAACTGGGTTCCATCGTTTCCCATTACGGTAGCTGTTTGTTTTATAAGCTCTGAATTTTTCATTCCCTCCCTGGCATGATCTGCGCCTGTGGCATGGCTATTTCCGTCTTTAGCAAATGCAAGGTCTTGCCCAACTAATATAATAGGATCACAACCCATCTCAACGGCTATCTGAAAGGCCATATTAGTAACTGATTTTCCAGTGCTAAGTATCCCCTTCTCAAAGCCAAGCCACCTAAAGTGGGCAAAGTCCCTGAATATGACAGCGTTCTTTCCATGCCACTCTTTATATACCTCCGGCTTAACAACGGGGCAGGCGGCAAGCCAAATATCTTTCATTGAATCCTTGTCTTTGATCTGGGAAAAGTGATCGCAGGTTGATAAGTTTCTCTCAAGAGAACACACCACGTCTGGAACTATCGGGGTTGAATAATTCAATAATGTGTTCAGGGATGCATCTGCTGCAAAAATCAAAGCTCTGTTTTTTATCTGGGGAAGAAGATGAATGTTCTTATTTAGTGACGGGCCGGTTGCAATAATCACTGCTGGCCTATTTTGAAATTTATTAAAGGTGGAGTCAATGCCTGGATTGGACACAATGGTATCCATATTAAGGAGCATATTATCAACCCCCGACCAGCTATCTTCAGGGTCATTGCCATATGCTGCCCGGATATCCCGGCAAACTCGATTGACCTCTTGGGCTGCCGGTTTATAATAATCTTTATTGAACCTAACCAAAATAGGATGCTCTACAAAATGCATAGAGGAAAAGGCCCGTTCCCCCAGGGTGTTTATCTGGTCAAACATCCTAAAGTAGATATCTTCAACCTGCGTTCCAACAACAAAATCAACCCTGGGATTGTCAAACATACTAACCATGCCCTTTTTATCCGGGCTTACTGATCTAAGCGATGTTGTCTCAATGAACTTTTTAAACATCTGGGGGTCGCGCTCAAACACAATGCAAAATTTTATATCGGTATATTTCATAAGTAAAGCTTCTAAATAATGACCCATTCCAAGGCCAAGGAGAACTAATATTTTTGTTTGGTCGTTGCCTGCTGGCATAGTGGTCTCTATAAACGCATTCGCCTCTTTTAGTGGGTTTCTTTCATCGTGAATAAACAGCTTTTCGCCTTTTTGTTTTATATAGCATGTATGCCTATTATCGGGGGTCGGAACCGTAAAAACAGAGTTGTCACTTTTAAGCTTCTTAATCATGTCGTGAAGCTGGGGGTATCTATTCTTAAGGCTGTTCATGTTAAACTCGTAGTTGCTCATATTATACTCCTGGTTTCGCGTTATATCCCTATCATGATGTCTGCGCCGGTGTATTTTATTACTTTTTGCCCGCTGGGGAAAAGACTAAGGAAGAAATTAAATGAAATAGGTGAATCAAGTAATACAGACTTCTTAAAAAATCTCCCCAATTCGCTATGGGCTATACTTTCATGTGTTACAAACTGTATATGTTTATCTTTAAGTACCGACGCCCATCTGGTATCCACATCATATTTTACATTTCCAAATATACTATGATCCCCAATCCCGTTTGGGAAATCAGCTTTAATACACAGGGTTCCTCCTGGCTTTAATATGTGCGGGTTCTGGTCAAATATATTTAAGACGTTCATAATCTGAAATATGTCATAGGTTTTTATAGCTGGCTCTAATATTACAATATCAGCGTTAAGATCTTCTTCCCTGAACTTATATCCATAGGTTTTCCTGACATTGCGCATTGTGTTTTTACGCACGGTTATAGGGTCACCAACCTCAATATCTACCGGGTGGCCATCGGCATCAACTGTGAAATTTACCACCTGGTCTAGCTTTGGTTCATACCACTTTAAAATACTTTCCGCATTGCCCCTGCTCATTTTATGAAACTTTTTGATATTGTCAAGATCCATAAGGCCAGGACAAATAAGCTTTGCTCCGCCGCTATATTCTACATGGGTGTGTGGGGTAACTGTGCCTATACCAATACGATAATGGTCGTCGCCAAGAAAATATGAGTCACCCAGCGCGGGGCAATGAAAGTATACAGGGAACCCAATATTCCCTGGGCCCATCCAAGACAATACTTCATCCATCTCAGGCCTATTATGTGCTCCACTTGCAACCACCACCTGTACTTCAATGGTGAGGCCGCGTAGCTTTCGTATCATATTTAGCACAGTATTAACTACAAATGAATGTGGCCTGGTTGTATCTTCTATAATTACAGCTATTTTTCCCTCAAGGGGAAATGCCAATTCGCTTCTTATTTTTACTTCTGCGGCAAGATTGTTTGTTGGGTACCTATACTGTAGCTCTCTTTCTATAATTTTACCCATCACCAGGCTCCTTCATTAGAGATTCAACTATGCCAAAATCTTCTGTTACGTTAATATTGTAACCATATTTTTTGGGTATCATAAGGCTATATTCACGAATCAGCGTATTGTCATACAAGCTTGCATCGTTATACATGTAAAAATTACCACTACGAATAGAGGGGTTTGCGTTGGGAGTTTTTCCATGGTATGAACCAATATAGCCCACATTAATGTTGCGATCAATATAACGGCAGGTTAGCTTATCAAATTTACATGTAGACATTATCTGTATGGCATCTATTAAATCATCCCTCCTGCGAACTGGGTTAGTGGGCTGAAATAACATCAAATAGTCAAAACTCTCTTCATATAAATTCATCTCTTGGGCGGCGTCTCTCACCACTTCCATATGTGATACATTTTCTTGGCATAGCGGGGGTGGTCTTTTTATCGGCATAAAAGTTGATGGTATTGAAAATTTATCTGGATCATCTGAGGAAAAAGCTATACACGAAAACAAATCTGAATTAGCAAGTAAAAAGTCGGTTGTCCACCTATACAGCGGTATTCCCCCAAGGAGTTTGAAGTTCTTCCTGGGCACTCTTACACTCTGGCTCTTTGCCGTTATCAACGCTGCTATTTTCATTGGTTCCCCCTATGCAATTTTTTGTATAAAGCCAAAATGCTTTGCCTAAATATTTATTTGTCAGCCAATCACCATTTCCAAAAGCAGGATAAACCCAGTTTATCCCAAATGCTTTAATTAGCTCTGAGCACCCGTTTCTGTATACGCTGCGATCTTCAAATAGATTAGCTATTTTGCGAGGAACAACATAATGAATGGCCAATGAATTAAATTTTACCACCCTGCTTATTTCAATAATAAGCCTTATCTGATTCTCATAGGAAAAGTGTTCCAATAGCCCATAGGTGAGTACAAAGTCAAATGCATGATCTTTAAAAGGAAGGTTAAATCCATCGCCTAATACCAGCTTACCGTCGTAGTGCGCCATGCTGTTTTTCATTATATCTATTCCGTATGTATCAAATCCGTTCTTTTTAAATAACTCGCTCATAGTTCCCCTACCACATCCAACCTCAAGAAATTTTTTGGTTAAAGAAGGGGTGTGAGGTGTAACCTTGGTGCCTATCCTATGATTGAGGCAGGCATTATAAGCTATCCTGAAGTTTTTACCAAAGATACGTTTAACCTTTGCGGGCATAGGAGCCTTTCTTTTATCCCAGAATTTAACCCAGTTATTTCTCATTAGCTATTCCTATTAAAATATTTTGTATCGCTCTGCCTATCCTTACTCCTGCATCGCCCTTTCCGTATAAATGGCTTGGTTTATATGTTGCTGTCATCTGGTCAAGTATTGCATTTCTTAACTCAGCCTTGCCACTTAGGAATGTTAAGGTTCTAACATTTTCAGATTTTTCCCTGCCAATCTGCCTCTTCCCAATATCGACAGAAGGAGTTCCAAGAAAAGACGATTCTCTAATTCCTGCTGACGAATTACCTACAATGCACCTAGCCTTAGCCAATAATAAAGCGAAATCTTCTGGCTCTATATGTTTAACAAATCTTATTGGATACCCATACTCACTGTTCTCTATTCCCATTTGGCGCCATATCTTAGATATCCTATCCCCCCCGGCATCGATATTATTCCAAAACACTATTTTTTGTATTTCCATATCTTTTACGGTTTCGGCGATATGGGCAGCCCATTCAATAGAGGTATCGATAAACTTAGTATCAGGATGAAACATCACAATAATATACGGATCACAAAAATTTATCATATCTCCTGTGCCATGGTCATTTACCGACTCAACACTGTTAGATGGGTTTGTCATAAGATCGAGAGAAGGACAGCCATAGCCATAGATGTTTTTGGAGTCATAGGGCTTCATCGTCCGTATCCTTATTCCAGCTTCAGTAGTGGCGGCAAAATGATAATCAGAAAGTTGTGTTATTGCATTACGTACTTTGTCGTCTATAGTACCGGTAATTTCTCCTCCTTGAATATGTATAAGCGGAATATTATTATATGAAGCGACTATAGCAGTGGCCATAGTTTCAAACCTATCGGCTATTGTAACTACCGCATCCGGCTTAAGGTAGTCCAGTATGGCAGCTATTCCTAAGATTCCTAGCCCAACAGATTTAGACATTTTATTTGCATCGTCGCCCTCTACAGCCATAGATACCTCATAGGTGGGTATAAGTGGAAAATCAATTCGTATATTGTCTATTACTCTTCCGTATTTATAAAAGAACAAACTACCCCCGACAAGTAATTTAATATCTATACTGGGGCAAAATTTACTGAGATATTGTATAACTGTTTTAATCTTGCCGTAGCTACTCCGATTGGTTATGGCAATAACTAATTTCATTGTTCAATCTCTCCTGTGGTTAGAGTGGATAATTCAATTCCATAATGCTTAATAACCTTGGCTGGGGTACAATCGGATAAAAATACATTCTTTATATTTATTCCAAATGGAGCCAGTTTTTTTCTGCAGGTAGTCGTTAGCTCAGTGTCTATCCTTTTATACATGTCGCTTATTTCCTTGATGGTCTTGCCCATTATAAAATTCTTAATTGTAGCAAGGGAAATATCTTCTACTGCTTCATCTATTTCTGGAATCGTTGTTAGCGCCTTAACTACGTCTGGTACTTCATATACTAAAATAGGTCTAACCACCAGCGGCTCACCATTTGAGTCTTGAAAGCATTGTTCCGATAACTTGGCGGTCTGCCTAGCGGTGGGGTATATTACTACTTCGGTAACAAAGGGCCAATAAAAGTAAAATCCAGGAGATATTTTTTTTACCTTCTTTCCCCTAACAAACCTAACACCGCCATGTGTGGTTCTGACAATCAAGGGCCTGGGTATCAAATCGATAACCCAGGTCTTAATAAAATCAGCTAGTAGTGACCATAAATCCACAATATTTACCTATTAAAATGGAACATCATCGTCATCGCCTGGCGGAGGAGAATCGACAGTTCGAGAAGATGATTTAGGCCCGCCAGATCCAGTTGATCCCAGCATCTTCATGTCCTTAGCAACTATTTCAGTTATGTATTTTGTTTCTCCGTCTTTGTCCCACTTTCGGGTTGTGATAGCGCCCTCAATATATATCAGGCTTCCCTTTCTAAGATACTCGCCGCATATTTCAGCCAGTTTTCTCCATACAACAATATTGTGCCACTCTGTTTTCGTAACCTTTTCCCCTGCTTTATTTTTATATTTTTCGGTAGTTGCCAAGGAAAAATTACATACAGCTGTTCCGTCCTCAAGAAATCTAACCTCTGGGTCTTTTCCCAAATTTCCTACCAATGTTGCTTTGTTTACACTCATGGCTTTCCTCCCTTAAGTTGGTTAATTTGTTTTATCCATTAATTTGCTTTCCCCATAATGAGGTTTTCCCATTTGTTATATCAACCATATCAACCCTGAATGTTCCATCAGAATTCCAGTCAACTACCGCAAACCCATGGCCCCAATTAACAGCCCTGCCTCTTAGCCATGTATTACTATCGTGGTCACACTTTTTGAGGCAACCTATACAAAAACCAGAATAACAGCCATCCAACCTTGTTATACTGTCTCTACTCATATCATGGTAGTGAGCATACATTATATTAACCCCAAGATGTTGCAAGTGCCTTCTTATATGATATATTCCGGCATAATGCCCGCCATGATAAAACGAAAGCTTACCCATCTTTAAAAATCCACCATATTTAATAGCCTTGTAATTTCTTTCTTTCAGCCTGAGGAGAGTTGCGGGAAGATACTTTGATAGGTATGGGTGTTCATCTACAAAATAGTTCAACCACATTTCATGGTTGCCCATCATAAAATATTTTTCTTTTACGCCGCTGGCTTTACATACTTTGTCCAATCTATCAAGGTATTTATTTACCTGCACTCCTTCTTCGTCGATAAGAGGGGTTACAAATTCTAAGGGCGGCCTTTTTTTATTGCCCCTGTATTTCCATGGAGAAACTGACTCCCATTCTCCGATATCTCCAAGGAAAATAACCTTATCCGGTTTAATCATCTTAATTGCCTTATGAACCACATTCACTGCCCTATCATCCTGTAACGGGATATGCATATCTGGAATCACAACTGCTCTACTTTTTTTCATCTCTCTCCTTTTGTTGGATTATCTTGCGTGTGGGAATTTATGTTTGACTTTTGGGTTCTCCTTGGTCTCTACTATAATCTGCTCGGGGTCTTCTCTGTATGTAACCTTGTCGCTTAGTTCCACAAGTTTTTCCCACTTCTTCTCGCTGGTCTTTATTCTCCTGCCGTTTACCCTGCCAACATACTTACGCTTTCTTTTTTTTAGCTTATATATCATTCTATCTCCCATTTCCAAATCATATATTCTTTCAGTTTTTGTCCAATAGGGTGTTCTCGCCTATTATAATCTCCCTCGCTCTTTGCCAGAAAATCTACTGCTATCTGAACTATTTCTATAGTTAATTCTCCATCGGCATCTTTTTCAATAGCATCGTGAATATAAATATATCCAATCTCCTTTGTTGAAATATTTATAACTGTATCGTTATGTTTTAATTCCTTTCCGTTTGCATCAACATATCCAGTTAGTTCATTTCTCCTTATCCACATTATGTCTTGTGCTCCTTTTGTATATCGTCATGCTCCTTTGCTAATAATTTAATAGTGCTAAATTCCAAACCCTTGGTGTAAAGCACACATTTATTATCGGGAAATATTATATGTAAAGTTTTTTCTATATTTTCCACTCTACCTGGAGAAATTATTATAGGGTCAAAGCTAACCAGTAATATCTCGCCATAAGCTAACTTTATTTTTTTTAGCTTGTAAATCATCCTATTATCCTTTGCTCATAATCAAAAGTATAAATGCCGCTGTAAGCGCAAACGCAATAATAAATGCCAACATTATAATATCCTCCTTACGTCAGCCATCTTGATTCATATTTTCTAAGCGTTGCCTTCTCTCTCTCTTGGGAAAGAAGCTGACCATTGCCCATCATAAGATCGGCTCTCTTAACTAATGCAGTAAAATTTTCAAATTGTTTCATGTCTCGGGCAATTTCTGAGGTAGGGCCATAACACCCCGAAGTAATAACATGTCTTTCTATATACTCTGCTCCTAACCCGATAGCCAATATGGATGGCAAATCTTCATCAGTATGATCTGAGTAGCCAAGGGCATATAAACCCCCATCAAGTTTTTCTAAAAATTTCTTTAAGGATTCAATACGATTTATATTTTGTTCGGTTTCCATGGGGGGGTAAAGAGAGGTACAATGCATTACTACCTTTTCTACCGCATTTATTTTCTCTAAAAAATAAAGCTTGCTCAAATCAAACAACATGCCGGTAGACACAAATACTTTATCCCATTTATATCTTTTAAGCTCGTTTATCACCTCCGGGATAATCTGTCCGCTGGCTATTTTAACATTTCTTATTCCAGCTTCATAAACGCTCTCAAATAGAGTTGGGGAGTTAACCGTAACTAAGAATTCTGCGCCCAAGGCAGAGACATGATCGTATAACTCAGATAGGGTGCCCTTGTCCAACTGGCATTTTTTATAAAACGGCTTCATATGCTGCCATGCATTACCCATCCTATTAACGTCAAAATATTGACACTTGAATATATTTGCACCGTATGCTATACTTTCTTCGGCTAGTTTGAATAACAGGTCGAAGTTTCCGTGAAAATAGATCGCTGGCTCTGCAATGACTTTAATCATTTTGGCTCCTTATAAAAGCATACGTTTAAGCTTTTTAGAAGTGCTTCAATTTTAAGAAAGCAAGATCGACAAGTATCTCTCTTTTCTTCGGCTTTATCATCGAATAAAGTTATTGCACTGTTTGCTTCTTCGCCACAAAAATCACATATTCTACGCATTGACATAGCTATTCCTCCAATAAATATTTTTTATACCAATCGGGGAAGCCAGCAATAGACTTCCTTAGAATTTCACCGCTGAATATTTTCCAAAGATTCTCCTTAATATTTTCCTTCTCCTCGTCCCGCACATCACACTGTATTGCCTTGATAAGGGGGCCGATATCTACAACGTCTTCCTGAAGCATTCCGATCTCTTTCTGTTTCTGGATTGACTTTACCCACCTGGCTTCCGACCTGTAATTTTCTTTTAATACCTCAAACTTGCCTTTGCCGGTATTTTCCATTTTCCAATTTTTATCATGCTTTTCTTTAAACTTCTCGGATACATGCTTTCCGACAATCATATTGGTCATTTGTCCATTAAGCTCGTATGGGGGAACA